>Ga0123353_10014030_pt1 | contig 11525 bp, 6 predicted proteins | sample TergutLab28metaG_3_FD_92763 | JGI IMG/M metagenome (GOLD analysis project Ga0123353, IMG submission 92763) | Labiotermes labralis P3 segment gut microbial communities from Petit-Saut dam, French Guiana - Lab288 P3 | ecosystem: Host-associated > Arthropoda: Insects > Digestive system > Gut ... | reverse complement strand
TTTATTCTTTTTTCTTTCTTTTTTTTTTCTCTTTTCCCCCCTCCCTTTCCCCCTCTTTTTTCTTCTACGGGCTGGCTGCTGTTTTTTTTTTTTTTTTAAGTTTTGGTTTCTTTAAATCATTTATTACTTCATCTCTCCACATATTCTTTCGTCCTCCTTCGGTTCTTACTCGTACAGGGTTCCAGTCAGTAATCTTCTTAACTATAAATTTTGTTGTTCATACCGGACATGTTCTAACATTCCGTATTTTTAAAAACCAACAGTATGCACTAATGACATTACAATAAAACAGATCACAAACATGCTTCATATTAGGTGCCAACTCCTACATGTTTCGGCACCAAGGTGCCGGCGTCCGAGAGTTTCTCAGCAGCAAAGTTTCGTAGGTCCAACACGTATTTCAGGCACTTTTCGCCCACAATTCCATCATAACAGTTAAAAGTCTTAAAATGTTTGAACTCCAAATTACACATCCAGATTTCTGCAACGCCAACACCACACAGCGATAAGCCTCTTCTACTACACATTTATAGCCGCTATTCTTCCTGAGCTGTAGGCCTACACAAATATCCGTAGCGACGTACGATCCAGCTAAAACGTGCGGTTTATACCGTCTCAAGGCACAGCCCAGGAAGTATGACGGCTGTGAATGTATAATAGAGGAGGCTTATCGCTGTGTGATGGTGGTGGTGTTGTAGCAATGTGGATGTGTAATTTGGAGTTCTAACATTGTAAAAGTTTCAACTTGTACGACAGGAGTGTGTGTGAACAGTGCCTGAACTACGTGTTGGACCTACGAACCTCTGTCGCCGAGAAACTCCCTGATGGTGGCACCTTGGTGCCGAAACATGCAGGAGTTGGCACCTGATATGGAGTGTGTTTTGAGATTTATCTTATTTTAATGTGATTATTGCATTTTGTTAGTTTTTAAAATACGGAATCTTAACTGGTTTTGTATCTTCCATTCTCTTAAGATGTCCTCACCATTTTATTCTTTGCACTTTTATATATTTAACATCTCCTTTTATCATCTTCGTTGCTGTTTTGTTAACGTAACCTATTCGCATATTTCTCCTTATATTTGAGCCACACTTGTCATGCAGTCTCTGTCACTCCATATCTTTTTCAAAAATCACGTCTCTTTTGTTTATGTTGTACTTTCTAGGTTTTCATGTTCCTGGGGACTAAATAATAGATTAGAAAGCCATGACAGCAGGCAATAGAGTGAGGATCGGGGTTAAATGTTTCTTAAGGTCTAGTTTTTTTTTATTTCCGTCGTCTAGGACGGCCCGGGTTTCCATATAGACTCATATCCAGTGGAAGTGGGCACACTTTCACCTGGGATAAAGACAGAAGAAACGTGTGGTAATGAGGACATGGGCTGTCATGTCTTGTGTTCCGCAGTTGCGATCGTCATTCGTAAGGGACTGACATCTCGTCAGTCACTGCACCTTCAGCGGCGACTTTCATTTCATTTGTTTTACGACTTGTTGAATGGTTAGCGAGATTTAAATACAATTTAATGTCTGGATTTAGGGTAACATGGCTGTTCTAATTACCCTTTCACAGTAAAACGTTTAACAGCCTTAGATTCGCTGTAATAACCTTCATTGCCAAGGTTTTTTTGGTTTTGCAGCAGTGTGGATGAGTTGGCAGTACGTCTGGGATTTGATGTCTCGTTATTGGATATTTGGTTCCTGACGTTTCGAGAACTCTTAATTGTCTTTGTGGGCGTTCTAAAAATTGAAGGCGAGGCCACTACGCCGTCTCGAAACTTCTTGAACCAGGTACCCAGTGACGCGGCGTCATATCCTGAAGAACAGGTGCCTCTTCATTGCAAAGTTCCGACTCCAGTTCTTCTATAGGCATAATGTGTCGGAGCAAACTTGCAATGCACCCACTTATTCCTGTAAGCAGTTTTTAGTGCAGCAGTTCAGAAATCGAAGAACTGAAAATGCATTTCACTACTTTATATGGAAATACTTATCTTAGACTTCCATTGTGTGGCTAACTCTGTTTGCTAAGGTTACTTACGGACACTAACTCGTACAAAGAAGAGGCACGTATTCTGCAGTGCGAACTGTTTGCCTGATAGAATTGGGAAGACTGAGATGAGTGAGACATGTAACGTACGTTATGTAATAAATGGATGCGATGTTTGTTTAGGAATCCTCACGCGAAGATGGATCGTACAGAAGTGAAATGAATGTGTTCGGTGGCGATGTCGATTAATATTTTTGGTGGTTCGAAAGAAGTGACTTCTTTATCAGCTCAGCGACTGCCAGATGTTCTTCGAAGACTACACCGTGTTGTTTGGTTTGATTTGGTGGTCTAGCGGCATGCCCCCCCCCCCTCTCCCTCCTACCCCACAGTCTCGCGTGATGAATTTTAATAGCACATACTTTGTGTCTCTCTGCGTGAAAATCGTGGCGTTTTTCTGCTTTGTCTTTTGTTACACTCCGACGATCGTCGTTACGTATCCTTGACCCACGGCCTTATTTCTAGACCCACTTCTGTTTTCTTATGACCTGAAAGCAGTTAATTGTCGTCAGTAAATTTTGCAGTAAGCAGGGAACGTTAGTGCTCCAAAGCTAACGCGTAATCAGTCGTGAAAGTGGCTCTGTGGGTTACGAACAAGTAGGGCTGTGTTTTGTAGCAATTTTGGAGTGTGCATTAGTGCGGCCGGATCCTTATTCTGTAAGAACATAACACCGTCTGTCTGGATTAACGAATCGAGATGAAATTTGGTGTTAAGTGTTTTACTAAATTTACAAGATTTGGGGTTCTCACAGCGGTGTTAAGTCTTTCTGGCATGCGACGCCGTGTGCAGGTTCTGTACACGTTTCTAGACGAGAACATGAACAAAGAGGCAGCAGGCTTCTTCGAGATGTCTGTGATTCTTTCCCAGTCGACACGGCTTCATATTTCGGAAGACTTGAGGCTTCTTATGAAATTTGTTTACACACGTTTACCCGATTCTGGGTTTGGTATCCTGATTTGTGGTGGTATTTCGTTGCTAAAAGTATTCTCACAGGCTCTTCAGTAAAACTGATGTGCCACTGTGGTCCAGGTTCAGAGTCATTTCCACCCCAAATTCCAGTGTGCGACAGATCTCGAGAACGATCTGGTATAAAGTAAAACGAAGCCTCAGAGACTGTGCTTTTCTCTAGGTTTTGGTTACCTAAATACAGAGCTGCGGGCTGTCCCCTTTAAGGTATATAAATTCGCGCCTTCACTAACTTACGATCAGCAGTCTCCATTAACGTAAATATGCAAGCATCTGAGCCGGGGTAGCCATCATTATGGTGGCTGGATACAGGCTTAGAACCACTGTTTTACTCTGGGTAGTGGTCTGAGGAAGTCGTCAATCATGGACCGTCTATGCTAAAGCAATGACTGAAGAACCCGAAAGTATTACGTACCAGGTAATGTACGCGTACAGCACGAGGCAAGATGTAATCCTAGTGACAGAATGCGGTTGGAAGGCAATTTGTTGCCTGAGCGAGGTCATTGCCGACAGTTCTCTCCTACGACGTTTACTTCGATACGGGTAGATGTCGCTCGGAATTAAGTATTGTTTCATGCATTGAACGTCGCAGCATCCTCCCTGTTTCGAATTATTCCGTACTGTTGACCTTGTACGAACCGTACAGTATTTCATACCGTACGCCGCCTCATCTGCATATCCAGGTAATGCGACGACTACGTAGTTCCGCGGTCTTGCCGAGTGGATAGCATCTTGCGCGTCGTACCTGGTTCTAAGATATGCTGAGGTTGTTTGTGGTATCTGTCAGTCATAAGGCAGAGACTTCCTTCCCGGCCCCTTTACAATCGTGCTGTTTTTTGACGTCGCGTAGTGCCACAGATTTATTCCGGCTTCTTGCGAGCGTTTACAGTTTTACCAAATGTTTTCTTATTCGAGTTCTGTAACGGCTTCTTTCATATTCTTCCGAACTTTTGTATTATTGTAACTGTCGATGAAGACTTGCCGTATTAATTAGTGGGCAGTGATAATGAGTTATGTTTGTTTCTGTGTTAAAATGGCAATTTAATATTATGTTATTTTTTTATTAAAATTGATGTTGAAGTTCTAACGTATCTCATGTGGGGTCGCGTACGCATTACTTGATGTTTTCTGTGTCTTTGACGTGAACAGAAGTATGTATAAGTAGTTTCGTTACCAATATATTTGTGTTCATAATAAATGAATGTCAAGACCATTAAAAGTTGTACCATTGTAAATAATTAGTACATTTAATAAAAACTTGCACTTCAAATTGGATTACGTGTTCCCTTTTTTTCCATTTCTAACGCTCATTTCCTTATTTGCTGCTACATCTTTTGTGAACGTATGATACATAGCTTGCTGTTTGAAGCGTGGTGTACTGTGGCTAGGTTGTCTGAAGTATTGATCCTTTTGGTTGAAGTCATTATTCAGCTTGAACGACAGTTTATTCCTGCCTGTGCCTGTATGTCTGCCTTATGTATAGACATTTTTGTCACATACCAAAGGAAACATAAATTTAGCATGTTCAAAGACTAAGGAAGTGTCTTCATATCTTCTATTGAGGACTGTGGTGTGTGTGTGTGTGTGTGTGTGTGTTACCAGCTGTGTCTGTAGGTAGTGTTGATGTTAGTCATGGGAATTGGAGTTTACTGTTTTAAATTTTTAATCATTATAGGATAATCCCTGCAGATAAGTTTTTATTGTTGCTATTACGGGTTATTTGAACCTGAAAGTAATGAAAATGTTATTTTTAATATTCCATGATATTAATTCATGGATAGAATTTTGATTTCCTTGTGTATTCTGACACTGCCTAGTGATTTGCACTTATGAAAGCAAAGTTGCTTTCAAGTAATTCATAATTTTAAACCTTTTGATAACCATATAAAACTATGAATAGGCATAATTATACTTTCCCTCTTGCTACATTGAATAAAGACTTGCACATGTGAGAGGTGAACACCATTTTATTGAGGGCTACATAAAATTCATACTAAGATCTTAGGCACATTAATTTCACTTTGCAATAACAATATGTTCATATGTGTTCTTTGGTTCACTCTGTAAAAAAAAGTATGTTCATACATGTTCTTTGTGTATGCAAAAACAGTATGCATAAAGGAGAGATTTTTCCCTGTCAACATGTTCATCTGTATTTGAGTTTGGGAACTACTGGATGGACTTCTATGAAATTAATTAGACCCCTTCTTATAAAAACTTGTATTACTGGTTTCATAAAGATTGGCATCATATTCTTTATGTGGGAGTATTATGAAAAGAAAAAATATGGTAATTTTATGCTGTGATATGGATTGCAGTGTTCCTTTATTATTATTATTATTATTTGGGAAGTCCCCAATTTGAATTCAGGGCTGAAAACTTTAGCTTATCAGGATCAACGTTGTAACTTGTTAGGACTTGCATTTGGTTGCTGTGTTTGAATGCAAACACTGTAGAATTATTTCTTAATTAATATTTATGTATGTGTAATACAAGTGATGTGTTTGCACTTATCATAGATTTGTTTCAGTTAAAAATGTTCATGTATTAAGTGTGACAGTGTTTATGTGGTAAGGTACATCTTGCAAAATGGTTTCTGCCATACTCCCATTGTCAGTTGTACTACATAATAGCAGTTTACAACAAAGTTATGGTGGCAGTATAATCATTACATCATTTGGCAGTTGAAATGTTACTGTCTACTTTTCACTTGGTAATTTGATTAAATGATGGCTGTTTTATTAATGATATATTTGGCAATTTAATTTGATTTCTGTTTCTTTCAGTTGAGGAAAAGCAATGGGATCAGAACACAGTTCACAGCAGGGACCTGCTTCATCCAGTGGGGGCCATGTCAATCTGCAGAGAGGAAAGTCTGCTCCAGAGGGAGATGCAGGACCAGACAGTGGGGAGGGAATCAGACCTGGCAGCATCTCACCTGGCCCTAGTATATGTTCTGATTCAGATTTGCCATATATCTCATACACTGTCAACAGGCCTATAGGAGGTAATAAATGTATCATACACTGACAGGACAGCTGGAATATACATTAATATCCTTAAATGAGTATAAGTATTTTTGGATTGGAAAGTTCATTTATGTAAGACTGTATGTTTTCATGTTAGTGTGGAATGTGGGCATCAGCATGTAGGAGGAAACATACTGCTTCCATTTCCATTTATGTTCATAGTTTTGTTTGTGGTTATGGGGAATACCAGTCTCCAGTCTGAACATACATTAATTTGTTTGCAATTATTTAATGTTACTTCAAATTGGATTTATTTTATTTCACCTTACATTACATTACTGGAACTTTTAAACAAGCATCTAAAAGAACCCAACTAGAATAACACAAACTGCGTAACTTCAATGTGCCACATCATTGTGTAATTCACCTCATGTTACATGAAGTTACTGTAAGAGGTTTATCAGTCTCATCATTTATTATGTCGTTTGTTATGTTGGCTACCTATAGTTACACAGGCTTCCAGAAATGTGCTGAACAGCCATATTAATGCTTACAGAATTGTGTGACTGCTGGTTAGTATTCTGAGGGTGATTGTGTCTTGCAACCTGATCCAGGATATGGTGTCTGCCCCAGAACTTCTTGATGTTAGCACTTATGTTCATAATACACTGTTTCTAATCATTGCTTAAGGCTGGGTTTCTGCGTGTCAAATTTCCTAGATTCTCCAAAATTGCCACATAAACATGGAGGTCACCTACAGCGTGGGAAGTCTCTGGGGTCCAATAGTCGAAAGAGTGGTGGGGTAATTCCCAAGAGGCAGTTCTCAATGAACAAGTCATCAGCCCATAATATTGTTGTGGTGAAACCTGCTGCCAACACTGAAGCCATGGACAAGGACCCAGACTTACTTCGATTGCAGGTGAGAAATATTTTAAATTTCCACTTCTTGACTAATATGGGAAAGACTGTAAATACTGACTGTTGTGAAGTGCATGAAAATTACTTTCTAGGCAAGTTGGCTAGCATTAGTATTTCTAACTCATAATGGGGAGGTTATAAATTTAAACCTTGGTTGTTCTGATTTAAATCTGTTGTCATTTTGTTTATTGTACTTAACCCTACTCCCAGATTTCAAATATTACTTACAAAAAGGCCAATACTTCTTTCTCCCTTATCCTTCAAAATGTACTGTATATGATCATGGTGTCATCTCATTCACTGCAACCTCTGCAGTTGGGAAAGCAGTGCCAGTGGATTCATATGGGCAAATTTTAATTCACCTACTATGCCTCTTCTGAGATTTGGGATGGGGACTTTGTCATGAATGACATATAGTTAAGTTACATTAAAATGTCTGCAAATTTCTGGTGCAAAATCTGTTTCTACATAAATGTGCTACAGTCACTGAACTGAATCATTTCATTGCAGAATATGTCTATATGTGTGTGTCATCCATTAGATCTGCCCCCTTTTCCAGCTGATTCAGTTGTATGCCTTACAGTAAAAATGTATGTCATTAAATAACAGTGTGTGATGTGCTGTGGCCTATTTTTGAAGTTAGTCACAGTTACAAAATCCTTAATGAACCCAGCTATTTGTAGTGGTGAGACTTTTCTTGATTTGTCTCAGCTATTCCTGGTAAATTCTTGGATATTGCATTCATTCTGACAAAGACCACTGAAATCCAGAACCTCTTGATCTACTTATGATTTTTTTTTTAAATGATTTGATGCTGCATAACAATTGCTGTTGATATAAACTTGTTAAAGAACTTATAGATGCTTATGTTTTGATGGTTTGGTCTGCCTGATACATCTTGTGAACAGCGGGACAAGTATAGGTTGCTATTAAAGAAGGGATTAATGAATTTAATGTCTGGACTGTTGGAGCTAATGATATTTAGTAAGAGCCTGCAATATTGGTGTTCTCCATCTCTTAACCCTTCAGTGCTAGCCTTGGTGACCTATACAGTCATGGATGCATTTAAGGGTACCATAAATTCAAAACCCTTCCACAGTGGGCAGTAGTTGGAATTTAAACCACAATGTCATTGAAAGGTTAACTTTCCTATTGGTAATACATAATGAAAATATAGAAATCGCAGTCTGTAATGCACAAATACATTGTTCATCCTCATGTCTCCATATTATGTGTGTAGTTGTTTAGTGACCTACAAAACCATTAGTAGAAACCCCAGTTATAAAAGATAAGTAATATTCAGTATGTGAAGCTGCTTGAAGCAAGGTACACTTGCAGTTTTGTGAGTGACACCCACAGGTATTGTGACTGCCCACCAGAGTGTGCCCATGTTCCTGCCAATTATGCGAGGGACATTAAACCTGCCAGCAGTCCGGGATCCAGAGGTTTTGGAACGTCTTGACCCAAATGGACTACTCAGTCTATGTCTGCGATATCAACAACACATTGCCTTATGCAGTGAGGTGGTTGCTTCAGAGCAGGTGCAGCTGGGTCACAAAGTTCGCGATGTGAGTTGCTCTGATCTCATGTCACAGTATTTAGAATCATAACATCCATGTTGTTTCATCTTCACTGATGTTTCAGTTTTGATCATAATTTATTTTAATACAGATACTGACCACTGAGGAATCAGGGTTCAATTCTCACCTTCGCCAGGGACTTCACCTTTATAGATTTTGTAATAAATAAGTCCCTGCTGTCATCACTAATGTCAAAACATCCTGCCACTGGATGCTATCACAAGCTTTATGAGTAAGCTTAAATAAGCAAAAATATGAACAATATTATGCATAAACTGTTATTTAGTAACCTCCATTATCTTCTATGTATCTGAATAGTACTACGCATTTTATTGTAGATCAAGTCATTATCAAGCATTTCTCTAAATACTGTCACTGTTCACAAAAACACTTAGTAATTTACAGTACCTGTCACTATTGTATTTGGTTAACTTATACTTTTATTCACACCAAACAATTGTAAAGGTAGTGGGGTCTTAAGGGGAGCAATTAATAATGTTATGGTGAAATGTTTATTCCTTCTTGATGAGTTGTAGAATCTCAGTTTTCTACAGTTACTTTGAAACTTTGTCATAGGCTTCTGTGCGTAATAACTTGGAAACACTTTTTAATATATAGTTTACTTTCTTCACTTTACATCACGGTACTTTACTTTACCAATACTAAACAAGACTTGGTTTTGTGTGTGTAGTCCCCCCCCAAAATTATGGTTCTGTTGGAGAGGGAGTTGACAGATTTAGCTATTTAACAGTTTGGAAATCACTGACTTACTGTTTTTATTATAACCAACTATTGCAAAATTATACATCACAATATTTTCTTTATATGATGTTCACTTCTACATGCTCCGACACTTCCTTGTCATCTTCAGAGAGTTTCAAAAGCCGTACTTTGCTATGTTACTTAAATCATTAAAAATTAAAATTGTTAAAATTGCAATTTCATAAACTTATTGGATTAAAATATTATTTGTTCATCGCTGAGTGGTACAGTATATTCTATGTGACATTACAATATCTTGTGGAAGCAGTGTGTTTATGTGGCTGCATATACAATTCCTTGTTGCTGTTGCATGTGTGCTGGTCTGGCATGTACATTAGTTGGTTATAATAAAAATAATATAAAGATGCATGGTACATGCATTAAAACTTTACCGTACTGTCTGTAGTAGCAGAGTGGGCAAACAAAAGTTACAGCTGTTAGATTGTGTCCTGCTATGATGTATTAAATGAAAAATATTGTCACGGTGGTTGACAAATGACCCCAGTATTCGGCCTTCTGTGATGGTACCTTATCATGAAGCTAAAAGGAACTTTCCTCACTAGGATATCTAAAGGCATTAGAGCGAACAATACTGTCATCTTACTGGCACAGGTCCTCAATGTAGGTCACATACAGTGAATATGACAGGCTGCTTGTTTAAACACCAATCAAAGGGGAAATATTGTTATTGTGTAATTAAAATGGTTTGTGCACTTCCAAGCAGTGACAATATCTAGAATGTTTGGAATTGACCTGTCTCTTTTACCTTAACTTAAATTGCTTGTTGAAATGTATGTTGCAACTCTGCAGATTGACTCTGAAGTCTCCAGACTGATGTCACTCATGACAGAACGACAGAGGAAGTATGCTAAGTACGCAGAAAAGCTTGGCAAAGTGCATGAACTGTCTCACCAGTTGAATCGCTGCCACATGGTGCTGAACCAGACATTAGAAAGCATGGAAACTCTTAACAACACCCTTCCTGTTGAGGAGCGGCTGGAACCATTTGTCTGGACAACTGGCTAAATCATCAGATGGCCAACATCTGTCTGGCCTTTCCAGACTGCAGCTTGTGTCACCAGTAGTCAGACACTTTGTTCTGTGTGTGTGTGTGTGTGTGTGTCACATGCACACAGATATTTGTGAGTATATGGGAAGCGAGCGATACACAGTGTAACCATAATGATAGTACTGTGCTGCCTTCTGTTACAAACTTCATTTCAAGGTAGTGTATGAAAGTGTGTAAGCTTTGTAAATAAAACATCCCAGTCTTCACAGGTGTTCTTCCATCTCTGAATCTTATAACATAATGCTGCAGTGGCATACCAAGGGGGGTGGGGGTTCAAACACCCCCCGAAATTCCGAAGGCCCTCCAAAATCGTGCCAAAATCAACCCAACTGTGAAAACTGTTAAGAATTGCTGAATTTACGATGCCAACACCCCAAGATGTTCGCAAAAAAGGCAGTAAAATTCTAAAACTACCGCCGGTTCGCAATTGTTTTACATTAGCAATGACAAATAAATTTGTTGTTATCATATATGAGGGTCGTACCGAAAGTCATGAGCAACCATTTTTTGCATGCAAACCGGGAACAGCAGACAAAGGAGAGTATGGTGGTAGATGGAACCAGCTGTTGTGTTATCCTTGAGTGTCTCGTGACATCAATAGTTGCATCACGTGACCAGTATCACTCCTAACAAAATGGCCGACAACGATATGTCGTTTCGCCAGCATGCTGTCATTGAATTTCTCGTTAAAGAGGAAATCCCTGCTGCAGAAATTCACCAGAGACTTCAGCGTGCTTATGGAAGTGTGTGCATGGGTGCGAGCAGTGTTCGAAGATGGGTGAAACATTTTAAAGATAGGAACATGAGCATCCAAGATCAGCCTCAGAGCGGTCGCCCTCGAACAGCCTCAACTGAATGCAACAAGGAGAGAGTGGATGAGATCATTCAAGATGACAGGCGTGTGACTGTGGACACAATAGCCCGAACACTTGGATTAGGGCGCATTGCAGTACAGGAGATGATTGAAAGCTTAGGCTATAGGAAAGTTTGTGCTCATTGGGTCTCGCGCTTATTGAGCGAAGACCACAAAGGTCAGCGAAAAGCCATCACCTCAGAACTGCTGCAGAGATATCGACACAAAGGCAATGATTTTTTGCTCCGTATTGTGACAGGTGACGAAAGCTGGTTTCACCATTTCAAGCCTGAAACGAAACGGCAGAGTATGGAATGGCGCCATTTGCATTCTCCATCAAAGAAGAAGGCAAAGACAGTGCCATCAG
>Ga0123353_10014028_pt1 | contig 11525 bp, 5 predicted proteins | sample TergutLab28metaG_3_FD_92763 | JGI IMG/M metagenome (GOLD analysis project Ga0123353, IMG submission 92763) | Labiotermes labralis P3 segment gut microbial communities from Petit-Saut dam, French Guiana - Lab288 P3 | ecosystem: Host-associated > Arthropoda: Insects > Digestive system > Gut ... | reverse complement strand
TGTGACTCAGCTCAATATTTTGACTCAATTTACTCTTGTGACTCAGCTCACATTTGTGACTCAGTTCATCATTGTGACTCAGCTCACCATTGTGACTCAGTTCATTATTGTGACTCAGCTCATTATTTTGACTCAGCTCACTATTGTGACTCGGTCACTAATGCAACCTAGCTCACTAATGCGATCCAGCTCACTATTGTGACTCAGCTTACTAGTGTGACTCAGCTCAATATTTTGACTCAGTTCACTATTGTGACTCAGCTCAATATTGTGACTCAGTTCACTATCGTGACTCAGCTCAATATTGTGACTCAGTTCACAATTGCTACTCAGCTCACTATTGTGACTCAGGTCACTATTGTTACTCAGCTCAGCTTTGTGGCTTAGTTCATTATTGTGACTCGGCTCAATATTGTGGCTCAGTTCACTATTGTTACACAGCTCACCTTTGTGACTCAGTTCATTATTGTGACTCAGCTTACAATTGTGACTCAGTTCATTATTGTGACTCAGCTTGCTATTGTGACTCAGTTCACTATTTTGACTCAGCTCACTATTATGACTCAGTTCATTATTGTAACCCAGCTCGCTATTGTGACTCACCTCACTATTTTGACTCAGCTCACTATTGTGACTCATTCCCTATTGTGACTCAGCTCACTATTGTGACTATTACAAATCGAGGTTCTGAATTTTTTTATTCGTTTTTGTGACTAAGCATTCTTATTTTATTGTTCTTTTTCCCTGGCCTGAAGCATTACCATTGCTGGACCTGTAGAAACACGATTGAGTATCTAGAAATGATTCTTTCGTCCCTTCCTTCACGTAATGTTCATATATCCCCTTAATCGTCCATACAGCGCCAGTATTTTCTGTCTTAGTGTACCTATGAATTCAGACATAGTGAGATAATATCGTACATATTCCATTCAGTATATTAACAATATATTATATTTTTTTCAACCAATTTCACATACATTTCCACATAGCGCTATTTCCCACGTTAGACTAGAGCGTACTTTATATATGGCAAAAATTCTTCTCGTTAGTCTTGGAACTTTATTGGTTGAGATCTCTTTATTATATTCAGTAGCACGTGCAAGATCATGTCTTAGGAGTTGTATTTTTGTTTCCAGCTTCCTTACGTTGGCACTTTAGGGTTATCTCGCCTGTCACTTAGATACTTCGGGTAGAGTTTTGAACCATTACTCTGCGCTACAGTTACAGCAGTACAACATATACTCGAGTGAAGTGCTTCAGAGACCTGAATTTACGTTAAGTGAGCCGGTAGGTTATTGTTATTGATGATGCTTATTGTTGTGGTAGCTTGTTGGACGGTTTCTGTCTCAGTATGTGCTCTCCCTGTGAAATGGATTATAGGTGTTTGAAATGCATCACGTACTGTTACATCTAGATTTTCTACCCGTCTTGCCGTTACGCTATTAGGATGTTATCTTAATTGGTAAGAGTTCTGCTTCCTACAGGTGAATTTAAGTTCACCACTTAAGGTGAAGTAACTGATTTGATTAACCATTCGCGGGTTCACGTTAATGTGGCTTGCACTGAGACACGTATGGCTTAATATTTGAGACAAGCATATAACTACTGGCAGGACCAACCAGAAGGGCAGGATTATTATTACTATTATTATTTTTATCATTATCATAATTATCAACGTCACCATTATTGTACAACCACAAATTGTGCACAAGGACAATGGCATTTTATATAAACCCCAAGTTGCACTGGAAGTTCTGCTTGGGTCCAAGCTTCATTCACTGGCTATGACTAAACTAAATATTGCTTGTGATTTAACCAAATAGTTAAAAAAAATAACAACGTCATGTTACTGCACTAATTCTTGTGTCAAATGTAAGTATCACCTGTAGCCCACAATTTTTAATAGCCGAAGGAATTTGCCCAAATTAGGGTAAATTCCGACAAAAACAAACTATTTTAGGCACCGTTTTAAGTTCACAAATTCGTAGCGCTTGTAATTCCTATCAATGAATTTGTAGAAAAAATGCTCATAATCAGTTTATGTTTCCTGCTTTTCACTGGGTTTCTTGAAGTTTCTGTAATGGATGGGCATTCCTCCAATTTACTCTATAGGTGTTCGGCCCTAGAAACAGCTTTACTTACTTACTTACTTATTTAATTACTTACTTACTTACTTACTCCAACGAGCATAGTCCTTCTTGAGAACCTAACCTGTTTTCAGCTAGTCAAGAAATTCCCCGCATTTTATGGAACCCGAAGGTTCATTACCGCATTCACGCATATCCGCCATTTGTTCCTATCCTAAGCCAGCTCGATCCAGACCACCCCCACATCCCACTTCCTGAAGATCCATCTTAATATTATCCTCACATCTACGCCTGGGTCTTCCAAGTGGTCGCTCCTTTATATGTTTATTACAAAAATGACTGTGTTACATGTAAACCTACTGTAAGATTGGAGGGAAAATTCCTGAGCTGACATGTGGAAGTCAAAAGACAAAGCAGAGCCAGTAATAATCGACCCTTTATTTATTAGCTTACTGTTTAAAGGTCTGACAGATTCAAACATAAGTTTTGTTGGGGTAATTGTTAAGACAAATGACCTTACAGTAAACAGTCGGTATTGCAGCTATATCTGATACATTTTACTCCAACGTAGAAAATGGATGCCGTTCCTGTTGATTTATTCGTTGATATGAATTAAACCGGATGGCAGAGGAATGGAGGAGGATAAAGCTAAGATCGTTATTTTAAGCAAGGGACATGAAAGGAATGCTTAACTTAACAATGTATAACTTACATCATTTATTGTGAAACTAACATATCATTGTCACTCAAACATCAGATGGATAATGGTCCGTTTACATTTGAGTTCTTTACCTCTTTTCAACAACAACTATACTAAAAGCAGCAGTACATTGAAATGTGTAGGTATGAGAAATGTCTTACTTTCCCCAAAACTGGGCGAGTTTCTCTTCCAAAGGCCAAAAATTCTTCAGCGCTGCTGCAGCAGTATTGAAGAATTTTACTGAAACCTTCATTAAAAAGTTTCACTTCGATCCATTGTTATAAACAAATGTGGTGAATATTAAGTAATATTTCGAACTTGGATTCCTGGGCCTACTTAAATGTTAATTACTTACAACAATTCAGTCTGTGACCCATAAAACTGTTTTTCCCCCCTAATATTCGTGTTGTATTTGCATCAGAAAAGTTTTGAAAAACAAATTTCTTAATAAGATCTTGACAGGAATTTGCACAAAAAAAAAAAGAACGAAAAAACTCTTTAGCAGGAAGAAGCTCTGGATGAAGCGTCTGTCCGGCGCTCGGAAGGAACAGGATTGTCTTGGAAAGCCCAACAAATTTCATTCATATGTGACATAAGCATATTACTCTGTAATAACTTCATCAAATGGTTTTTGAACTCTGAAATATCGCTTATTGAAATGATTACCTAACCACTCTTGATACAGAAATTTTCTTATAATTAAAACTTCAAAATCTTATGCTACAAAAAAAAAATTCACAATTCGGTAATATTTTTTGTAAAAAAGTCACCGCCCCACGTTTCTTTGATATGTATGTATGTACTTATGTATGTATGGTTATGAATAACATGGCACAAAGTGAGGCTACACTGAAATAAACTTAAACATTACTGCAGTATAGATATGTACTCTATGTGGTTTTATTTTAACTTCACAGCTTATAGGATTATTTGGGGATAGGTATCCCTTACCACTGTGTGCAAAAGTTGAAAAATATTACGTCTTCTTTGTTTTGCATACAAATTATCAACATTTTAAGACATTCACCATTAAACACGCAGTAAGCAATAATTATACAGATTTCTTTTATTGAAAATGTGGCGTAACAGTAACTGAACGGACATTCTGGTTTACACTTGATATGTATGTTCTTAACATTACAAGATATGCATGTCTCTGTTAGGCCTACACCAACTATATGACAATATTCAACATGATTTGACTAGTATTTCATACAATTGAGTATTGACTTCACGGGCGCTCGTTGCCTGAGTACCACACTAGACAGTACTACGAAAGGTTTTCCACCGTAATAATTTAAATTACATATGTGCAATTTAAATTACAAATAAATTAGAAGAATTTCCATATTCATTTAAATTTCCCCACATAGCCTATGTTTGACCACTCTCATTACTATGCCACACTCACCGATGGAATTATGAGCCACAATGGAAAAGATTAATTTACAGTGTTGTTAAAGATAATTAAAACACAAACGTAAATTATTTCTCCGTAAGTTGACGGTTTCGACCCGGCGCATTCCGTTTTTGATGAACCTCGATTGTTGAATGTTATCGGATGAAGGCTTAAACATCGCCGCTTGAACTAAACAGATTTCAGTATTTACTGTTCTGACTTCTTAAAGAAGACTGATTGATTGGATTGAGTTTCGACTTTAGCCGAAGACTGTCACCTTACAGGGAATTAAAACTTCTGATTTGGAAAGGACGTCAGGGTACAAAACTGTAATCACTTATTTCATTGATTCTTTTCGTGATGCTGTGATGTCATTGGCGTACTAGTAGTACAGAATGTCCCTGAGCATGAGGGCTGTCAAGGAATGTGCGATCGATGCGGAAGGTCTATCCGCAGACCTGCCCTCTTGGTTCAGAGGAGTATTTAACGAGGAGCAAACAGCTATGGCCGTTGTTCCTTTTTTAAAAGTCCTTATATTTTTAACTTTGCCCTATAAATTTTGCTACGTAAATCAGTAACTTGCATGACGCTCAAGTACGTTCGTTTCAAAGGGCATAACTGCAAACATATACAATTCGTAACTGGTTACGGAGGCGAGTAGGCCACCGTTCTTTCGTGTTGTTAGAAAAAATTATAATATTTTATTCAAAAATAAGGAAGACCATTCTGTAATTTTAGTTTAAGTTCTGCAGAATTTTGAAACTCGTGTTAATAATTTCAGTTCTTTGATAAAGTGGCATGAAAATACACACAAAGTAACAATCACATATGGATCCCCGTTTGAAAGAATCTAGTGTGGTGCTTCAGTAACTTGCAAGGCAAAACTTTTCTACGGAAGAATATTATATTATACTACATTATATTAGTAATGGCTAGTACAATTCACTGGATTGAATCAAGCTGGAAAATACCGGTTTCAAAAGCACACCCACAAATTTTACGTTTTGGGTTTCAAAGAGTAACATACTTTTGCATTATATTTTACTTAAAGTCGTTAAATTTTTATATTTGTTTACAGTTATTAAATAAAGCTAAGCAAATTTAAATGTTTTAATAGTACTTTATTATTTGTAACGTCTAGAACCAACATACGTTTTCATCAGGTGGTGTTCATGAGATATACAGTTGGAAAAATTCGAGGTTATCAATACTGTTAAAATGAATGCTTTGAAACCGATATAATGCGTGGTCCTGAACGCTGGCATTGCACCATATCCATTTAAATTTCTCAAAATGGTGGCTATGTATTTGCCTTTGATGGAAAATGTTACGGTCTGACGTTAAGTAACATAAGACAAAAATCTTTAGTTTTGTGGCCACTTATACAGCATAACTTGACAGAAATAAATTCAGAAACAACAGCTGAGGTTGGAATCACTTTTATTATGTATTGCTTTTAAGTGGAATTCTGAACGTTTGGCGGGCATAAAAATTATAAGAAAATACGTACAGACTAAATTATTTAGTATGCCGTGTTCTCTTTGAAGAACAACTGAATACATCATCACCGGAAAGTCGGTGAAAAGAGATTAAATGGCCACAAAGAACAACCTAAAGGATTTGAGAGTAGAAGTTGCTTATATGATGCGTGAAATTAGACTGGTGAGAATTTCACATCCAGTTTCCAGAACACCATTATAACAAGAGAGTGATATTTATATACAAAAATTACTTTTCATGATCACATTGCGATTCCGACAATTATGTAGCACCTAATAACTATCGGACAGATTTTAAAATCCATATAACACAACAACATTATGTCTAATCCATGTGTAAGAATCTACAGTTTGCAGCTTACTTTAAACGTGGTAGAAAATCGTATATATTTATAACACGTGTATAGTACATACTTCATCCTTATATTATTCCATAACACATTTATATAGGCCTGAAATGAATTGATATGTAATCATTATCAGTATGGTTCGTATGTATATATATATATAATTATGCCTCTGCAGTAGATTTTCGTGCAAATGTTTCAAGCTATTCATTCTTCGTGCTGAATTCAAAGATGATATGTAAGCAATGTTTCATTTACCAAACAGTAGCTTCATAATTTTAAGCTACACAGTATGATAGATATTTAATATTTCTATTCAGTAATGAAGTAACTTTCTCTCATGAAAAATGCATGTACCTCAAGTACAAACATAAAGATCTTGCTATTTGTTGTATTCCTCAGTCGAGCATAATGTGTTTACATATTGTGTGGACAGTACACACGTGTAACTTTTTCAAGGTCCACCGTAGCAATCAAAAGAGAACAGTTTTCTTGTATTGCTTCGTATCTGAAATATTAAAGATGTTTCATTCATGCAGTTTCCGTCTTAGAGATGGAATGAAGATGTGCATCTCACATGCTAAGACACAGTCAATTGCGTTTAACATTTCAAATGTCATTATTTTAAACACTCAAATATTTGTACCAATTCTGTCTCTGCAGTTAGGAGTTATAACCAGAATGATGACAAAATAACGTGGGTGTAATTTTAATGCCTGGGATTTGGTTACAAATTTACGCAGAGGAAGATAAATGTGTTGGTAGTAGGAAACATCTGTTGCTATACATTAACTTTTCTTAATATAGTGTACAAGATTTTCAAGTTTAAAACCCATAACTGACGAGAATTATCACATGATAGGGAATTATATCAAACTAAACACCCTTACAACGCAATGAGAAATATAAATTATTTTTCCAGTTTCACATATGTGGTAACAAAATTTGAAGATAATCAGTGCTGGCAATCACAACGAAATATAATTTTTCATAAAGTTGAGTATATATACTACGCATCTAGGATTTATGTAGGCCATCTAGAAAACATTTAAACAGTCTGTATGAGGATGCAGTTTGCGTGGTTTATATATGAGGGATCAATATTTGCTCTTTGCAGTTTAGCATGTGTGTAATACTTATGTACATATATTTACATATTTTCCTTTTTTCAAACATAGGCTTCCGCGTCTGTTTTGACTGGATGGAGATTTCGGAAGCGCTGTCTTATTTCTAGCGAAATTGAAACCGAACCGAGATATCCTTCTGCGGTCCGTTGACCTGTGTTATTCACGTTACGTGGTCACGCAGTACCTGTAGTGTCCATTAACATGATATCAAACAAAACATAACAAGAACATACAAAATACATACCAATATCACTGACAGAAGTGCCACCTTCTTCGCATTAACAGTGTCACATCTATCTGACAAACATCAATAAAGCTAGTAGATGAAGCTCTGTACAAAGCTAAGGATATGTATTTTACAACAGGCACCATAGTTTCTTTTTAATTATTTAGCAAGGAGGAGAAGGCCTAGTGAGGGCATTTACTGGTCCAGAATACCAACAGCGACTTCTGTAGCACAGCACACAACTCTACGATACTCAGCAGCGTAATATCCACACACGCATTCAACTGCAGTAACCAAAAAGCTTATACAACTTGGACAACGTCACATTGAATTTCGGGCTGTGAAAGTTCAATGGGTGCATGACAGAAATCAGTGTTCGGCTTTCTGAGCTACCAAATGTTTAGAAGGAGCGTTTTCTAGGCCTACGTGTGAGTTTGTGCTTGCAGACTGCATTTATTTCTGTATGAGTTTCAGGCACTATCATCTAGCTATGAGTATGAAATGTACTGGACTAAAAGACGCATTTGTGTAAAGTATAAAATGTACCCATCGGCGGACATTCTGATATGTATGTTGCCAATACACACTGAACTCACATCAATGCAGGTCTTGGCAATTGCTAACAGACTACTACTTCTGGAAACGCAACAAATACCAACAAACCGGCTTTTTGTTGAATCATTATTACTTATGTATTTCAAATCTGAGTAATGACGTAAATTAAACTTTGCATTACACATAATTCTTATTTGAATGTGTGTGACTTAAGGTATGGTCTGTGACTGTAACCAATTACAATATTACTTACGCACACTAAACAGGAAACATCAATTTACTCGTATCATTTATCAGAGTGATATCATGGTCTGAACTCAGACAGTATCCTTCCAAACGGCGTTGAATCCAATACACTACACTTTCCGTATATATATCATTCATAATAAGGTGTGGAATGGCGGATGAGTGGGGCACAATGATAGCCACGCCCGTCCAGAGTTGACCTGTACCACAGTCCATGAATCTAGGGCCATCTGGAAGCATTTAAATGCTTGAAACCGCTAGAACTCTTTCAATGCTATGTACGCGCTCAGTGCTGCTCTCTGTTGTACATTCCTAGAGACAGTCTACATATATGATATGCTTTTAGTGAACAACAAAATATGTTATTTTGCGTATATAAATCTTTTGTACATTACGCAGTCTATTGCCTCGCTACTGTCAATATCGTCCCAATGTCTGCAAGTGCGGTGTTTTAATCACTAAACTTCACATAACTGTGCTGTGAGTCTTTGCTTGTTTACCATAACGCACGACTGGTTCTGCAGTGCGCACTGACAGCATCGACAACATACCATTTTCCGTAATTCTCTTAAGAATACAGTATAATATATATATTAATCACAACCGCTCGTGCTACAATTACATTTACACAATATTTTAATATGTACGTGTACCTGTCTCAGTGGACTACAATGTGGACCATAATTACTGTCCGCATTCAATGCACGCTACTCTATGTCTTTTAAAAGGATGAGAAATGCGCTGTTCTGGGTCGTTTCGCGGCGAGTAGTGGCAATTACTTACCGACGTTTCGGGAAAACCTATCGGTCCAAGCTTCAGAGATCATGTGTTTTTATTTTTGACCCCTGAAGAAGGTGCCGACAGGTTGTCCTGAAACGTCAGTAAGAAACTGCCACTACTCGCTGCATAATAACCCAACAAGAGCGCAGTTCTCATCTACTTCGCGGCGGTAGCGTGAAATCACGCTTTTTAAAAGGGTATTTGACTTTGTTACACACTGTGTAATAAAATAAGTGTCTTTCCTTAAAAAATGTCTGGATATTGTATTATTTTAGTTAAGTGACAAATCGTATTAAGTTATTTTCGTATTTTGGGCGCAGTTACTGAATCTTCCGTGCTGTTCGGAAGAAGGTGCTGTAATTGGGTCAGGCAGAAATAAATGTTTCAAGCGTATGCTGTAGTGATACCGAGGAAGAAAGTATTCCTGCTAAGAAGGGCGTTTGGCTGGTCATAGCTGCGGAAGGTGGGAAGACTGAGGAAGACTGCCCAGAGCCCATGTGGCTTTAGGTTTCCAAGTACGTATCTTTCTTTGAGCCCCACCAGTGGGTGACGTGGAAATACGGTAGAGAGTAACTGTGAACTAATTCAGTTATTCTGATGATGGAAGCAGAACTTTCCTCCGAAACGCCAGAATATTTAGCCATAACTCAGTGCGGCAACCAAAAATGTGAGCATGAGTCTATTAACAAAAGCCGTGATAGCCTGAGGACCAATGCTGTGACTCCTGGACTGAAGGTAGGTACCAGCAAAAAGCTTGCAAGAGAAGTACGCCAGCAGCACGCTCCCACCGTAAACACTTTGTTCGCTATTTGCTCGTCGGATGTCCCATCAGTCGGTCCCCGCGTACGTGCACAACCGAGAGCGTCACGTCTAGTTACCAGAGCACACGATTTTATCACAAGACAGCGGTAAAGGCAAAGTTGTCCCTTTGCATACCATGAAGCTCATTCTTAAGCTCGAAGTAGATGGAGGTGAGTAGTAAACTTCGCGTCCCGGCTTCTTTACCCCGGGGATAAAAACCATTGATACTCTTTGAACAAGAGGATGGGTGGGCACCACACCTGGACTGGATGCTTTGGAGAAGAAAGAAATCTCTGGCAGACTTACTGAACTTGAAGTTGACTCAAGTTGGAACATTTTTGTAGAAGGTCAGCTTAAGATTTGGAATACTTAATAAAGGTCTTTAAACGAAATCTGCATTTTCGAAAGTAATTAACGGCCGAATGAATCCTGTTCTAATCTTGTTTCTGTGACTTCTTTCCATAATGAAGCCATAATCCAGTAATGAAGAGACGGTTGGCAGAACGTTCAAACCCCCGATGAAGTTTAGCACACAGAACTGTTAAAACTGCATTTGGAATTACATCAGCCGTAGTTACGTGCACATGAAACTACTTCTACTACAACTGTCAAGGTCGACTCATTCGGGTTTTCTATGAAGAAGTGACATGCAGAGCAGAACTGCAGGAACATCTGATGTGGAAATGATGGAGGGTAGCCTATGACAAGTTGCCGAAGTTCATTGTTTTGTTAATATTCAAAACCGGTCAAAAATATTAAAAAAAAGCACTACACAAGATTTTCGGAATTCGCGGGACAGCTACGTAAAGCGGAAGGATGTTCTGTCTTTTATTTATGTCTTGTGTAGAGTCAAATTGTTGGCACTAAATTTGCTTCAGCAAAATTATCACCATGCGTGTGTCTTATTACGACACTCAGTTCACGCTTTTTAATTCTGAGCTTCGTCTTCTGGGGTTTTTACACCGTGTAATTTACTTAGGTCTTTATGAAGATTCGGAGAAGCTTGTTACTTCTGCTTGCAGGGAGAATGATTTTAATTCTGGTGGATCAGGCATGGAGCAGCCACCAAATGTGCGAAAAAAACCAAACGTGAGAAAAATCCCAAGATGTGACGCCATGTAAAAACACGTGGGATGGAAAACTTAACAACTTAACAACGTGTGAAGAAATTCATTATTCATAAAGTATGTTAATCAGTCACAACACAACATCAATATACAGTAATAATACATAGTTTTGGCTACATGTTTCCGTTCATCATACCATTCTCAGGTCAATATTTATTATATGAAGCTACATTCAAAGTGTGCGTATGGGATCCCATATTGTTTACATTAATAAAAACTACAATCACACCAGTTTTTAATCATTTTAATTCCAAGTTAATGTATTTTTTAAATCCTTTGACAGAATATGTTTTTAAAAATATATGTAAGAATTAATAAAAGTGCGCAGCTTCTTCCACAGTAATTCTTGCATATGCTTTTTAAAATATATTCTGTCAATAGATTTAAAAAATACATTAACTTGGAACTAAATTATTAAAAACTGGTAGGATATTAGCTTTTATTAGTGTAAACAATAGGGGATCTTGCACTGTACGCACACTTTGAATGTACCAATAAATAATGACCGGAGGTTCGTTTTTTGAAGCCCAAACATGTAGCCAGAACTACGTATTTTGACTAGATATTGATGTTATGTTGTGACTAAAAAATATTTTATGAATACTGAATAACACAACGGGATAGCTCCTAT
>Ga0123353_10014027_pt1 | contig 11526 bp, 10 predicted proteins | sample TergutLab28metaG_3_FD_92763 | JGI IMG/M metagenome (GOLD analysis project Ga0123353, IMG submission 92763) | Labiotermes labralis P3 segment gut microbial communities from Petit-Saut dam, French Guiana - Lab288 P3 | ecosystem: Host-associated > Arthropoda: Insects > Digestive system > Gut ... | reverse complement strand
TGTTCAGTTACCGGTGTTATATCCATGTATAAAGTGGCCAAGCCAAGGCAGTATACTTACACCGCCCAACCTCTCTGACAGATATGAGATCTCGTGCCCACTTTACCCCCTCCCTACCCCATATAAAGAGCCCATGTATGTTTTGTATAACTGCTTGATAAGTATTTCATGTACAACCTCAAGATGGCCATTATCAAGTGCCAAAACATGTAGTTGTACCTTATGTAGAAAATACTTTATATTCTACCAATAAATATAGTTGTGTTAGACAAGTACACACACACTGTACATTAGTTAAGGCATAGTGTGTGAATAGTATGTGGGGTCAGCTTTGGCATGGATACAGTTGTGTTCCAAAGGGAATGAAAGATGCCATTCTTGTCATAGATAAGGAAATCGTATGCATAGGTAGACATGTTGTGTTTAATGAACTAGAGCACAGTTGTGTAGATGTTCTGTTTAGTTATACTGTGGCAGTATTTTTGTTATATTTCCATTATGTGTGCATTAATAAGAAAGGTGATGTGCACAATAAGTGATTGTATTTTGCCATACAATAGTGAGACAGTGGGTAGGGCAGGAATGTTGAAGGGTGTGTCTTTACCGAGTACATTCAATTTTATTATAAAAATGCTTTATTCTACATTATTTTGCTCTACATTTCAGTTTTCAGGAATGTAACCCCAACAGTAAAAGAGAACTTAACTGGATTCCTTTACAAGGGGGTGCTGATAAGTCCTTAGCCCGACCTACTTCCCAGTGTCGTAGGACGGAATTGATAGTGCCGTCGGAAAGAGGGGTCTGTTAATGTGCCGAATTGCAAGTCTTTCCTTGTTACAGAAGCTGAAAGGAAGCATGACAAGCAAAGTGCGCGATTTCAACGACATGGAGACGTGAGCTGTCATCAAGTTTTTTTTCCTGCAAGGCAAGGCGCCAAAGGTAATTCACACCATTCTGACAGAAACATTAGGGGAATATACACCATCATATGCCACCATCAAAAACTGGGTGGCCCAGTTTAAACGTGGTGATTTTTCCACCTGTGATGTGCCTCATCCTGGATGACCCAAAACAGTGATCACCCCAGAGATTATTGATCAAATTCACGAGCTAATCTTGGAAGACCACCAGATTTTGGGCTAAATCAATAGCTGAGCAAATGGGCATCTCACATGAGCAGGTTGGGTCCATCATTCATGAAGTTTGGACATGCAGAAGCTGTCCGCAAAGTGGGTCCCAAAATGCCTGAACACGGATCATGAACGTAAACAGTCTGAGGAACTTTTGGAATTTTTTTGGCACAATCCAAATGATTTCCTGTCGCAGTTGGTGACCATGGACGAAACCTGGTTATATCACTATGACCCAGAGACAAAGCAGCAATCATTGGAGTGGCAGCATAGGGGCTCACCCTGCCCCAAACAATTCCAAGTGCAAAAATCTGCTGGAAAAGTTCTTGCCTCGATTTTTTGGGATCAAGACGGCATCCTCCTCATTGATTATGTTCCAAAGGGCCAAACTATCAACGCAGAGAATTATTCATCTCTGCTGGTGCAATTGAAGGACATTTTGAAGGAAAAACGCCGCGGGAAGGTCACCAATGGGGTCTTGTTCTTGCATGACAATGCCCCAGCTCACCAGGCACTTGCAACCCAGAAGAAACTGGCCTACCTGGGCTTCCAGTGACTTGATCACCCACCCTATTTTCCGGATCTGGCCCCGTCGGACTACCAACTGTTCCCTGGACTGAAAAAACAATTGAAAGGTTGCCATTTTTCATCCAGTGGGGAGATCATTACTGCCACAGAGACCTGGTTGGATGGACAACCTTCTGAATTTTTTTGAGTGACTTGCAAAAGTTAGAGAGCAAGGGGCTAAGAAGTGTATTGAGCTTCGTGGGGAGTATGTTGAATAAATCCCGAGTTTGGTCGCTGTAGGTTGTTTCCTTCCTGGTCTGACTAAGGACTTATCAGCACCCCTTCATATTATGTGCACATCTGTAGCCATGGTAGCAAAACTAAGGGATGCAGTGGCTACTGACATACACATTTAATCATAGTGTTGTTAAATGCTCTTCCAGGGACGTGAAAATGTAGCACGAAAAGAGATACTGAGGTGTGACGAGTGTTCCTACAGTACAACCAGACCATTTTTCTACAAGAGACATTTGCAAGCTCATACAAGCACAAACAGTTCTGTGCTTAGGGATGAACACAGGTTCCACTGCCAACAGGTGAGTAAATTGTTCCGTTTTATTGTAACTAACCAACCAAAGTATTAGGTGGCCTGTCAGAATGTAGTGTGGATACCATGTGAAGTTTCATCCACACTGTTAACAGTTGCAGCACTGTTACTTATAGACAGACATGACAACATTTTTTTTGCAGACTCTGCATAAAATTTTCTGCTTTGCATACTGGGATGCAAGTGCTGTAACAGTGTTTTGTTTGTCAGTGTTCGTACAAGACGAGTCGCAAGGAACACTACATTCGGCACGTGAACAATGTGCACAACAACAAGCGTCCATACCTCTGTGATCACTGTGGTAAAGCATTCAAGCGGCCTGATGCCCTGAAACAGCACCGTGTAACTCACGTAGAATTGGATTCTAGCCTGGGAGCATTCCGATGTCCGGTTTGCGGCAAGTCGTGTCGTGCCCAGGCCCAGCTCACCCAGCATTTGGTAAGAGGCCACAGACAAGGAAAATTCATTTAGGTCTAGAAGGTTTTTGCACTTTCATGGGATTTTCAAATATTTGCAAATGCTTGTTAAGCATCTGCATATATATGAAGTTTGGGGCTGTTATAGTGGTGTTGCTGAAGATTCCAGGCTTTTAGGATGTGCCACTGTGTCACTGGATGAATGGTTCCTGGTATTTAGAAGGATCATAGGGCCTTCAGAACATTTGCAACTACTCCCTCATTGACACAGCATCATATTCCAGAAGAATGGAATCTTTATCAGAATACATGCTTACACACCATATGAGATTTGAGCTTCTCATACCACCAACTACTAAGGGACATGGCACCATGCAGTTTTGTAAATAGTACAGACTTTTATAGAAATGTCACCTCAGTCTGATACCATGGAGACTTTTGTCACAATACTTACGCAGTTGGTTAAATAAGTGCTTATTGTGTCTGTATGCTGTTTTTACAGGCTGTCCATTCTAATGTTCGTTCCTTCCTGTGCGAGATCTGTGGATCAGCCTTTAAGACACGTGCAGTACAGCGTAAACATGTCCTCACAATTCACAAGAACCCGAAAGCTTTCTCCTGTTCACAGTGTTCTCGAAAATTCAACACCAAATATGCCCTCAGACGTCACATGAAACAACACAGGTAACGTAATATAATATTAGATCATTAGTAGTAATATAATCCACTTTATGGGTGCCCTCACCGCAGAGATGGGTACAATACACTTGCCTGTGTGGGTGGACATGAGAAAAGTGAACACAGATCATATTGTGGGGGCAGTACATGAACAACAAGCGGCAGCTGCTGAAACAGCTAAGAAAGGTGTTAGAATTGTGAAAGTACGGATTCCATTGACATTATACAGTAGGATCTTCATGTTTCAGATTTTAACTTTTCATGTATCTAGTTCTGAAAATCAGGATAAAACGACATGGATGGCAAGACATCTTCCTTCAATGTCCCTGCTCTTGTGTATGTCACTCGGCTCAGTCGAGCTCTGTCTTGCATTACGGTGATTACTTTCTTGCTTTATGGAATGCAACTGTCCTTCAGTAATGTACTGTATTTTATGTTGTTTGAGGTTATTTTTTATATCCTTCAGCTTTTGACAGTCTGATTTGTCCCAGTCAATCTTGAATATCAAGATTCCACTCTAGTATGATTTCCGGATCTGTTGCAGTCTGGACAAGAAGCGCAAGGGCAGTGGTGTTGCCGGCGACTGTGCAGGTGAAGTTCCAGCAAACAGAACACTTTCCCTACAGATAGAACCTGAGGAAAACTTGCATGTGCTTCAGAATGAACCCATCTTAATTCAGGAGACACCCAGAACTCAAGTGCACGACAGTCAGACGGCAGTAACTGTGCAAGTTATTGGTTTCATGCCATATCCAGATACTTAGATACAGCTTGCTGTTTTATCAAATCTAGTGATGGAAAACCCAATGAAATTTGCAACAGCGGGAATTAAATGGAACACATAAATGTGCAGTTTATGCTGATGATGCTGATGTATTTGAAAAAGCATTAATGTCATTCAGAAAAACACAGATGCTCTATTAGTTAATAGCAGAGAGGTTGGTATTTAAGTAAACACAGAGAAAAGAAAGAATATGTTCATGTCTGATTACCAGAATCGACAAAAACAAATCCTTTGAAAAGGTGTCAAAGTTCAGGCACTTGAGAATGATTACATTTTAAGAAATTATGATCACATTAAATTGATAAAATGCTTGTTACCATTTGGTTTAGAATCATTTGTTATCGTGTTTAGTATCAAACCAAAAAATTAAAACATATGGCACTGTAAATGTATCAGTGTTTATGGACATGAAAAGTAGGTTTGTCACAGTCAGGGAAGAACACAAATTAAGGGACTTCTTAAATGAAGGTGCTGAGGAGAATATTCAGACCTAAGAGAGAGACAGCAAATAATGAGATGCAAGAAAAAGTCATACAAGGAGGAGCCTGTACTTCTGAGCAGATATTATTTGGTTTATCAAATGGGATGAGAGCACAGGGCATGTTGCGCACATGACATAGATGGGACATACAAAGTTTTGGTCAAACAATCTGTAGGGAAGAAGCAACTAGCAAGACTTGGACAAAATGTTAGGAAATTATTAAAAATATGTCTTAAGCAAATTGAGTGGGAAGATTTGGAGTATAGTCACTTTACTCAGGGTAGGGACCAATGGCAGCCTGTTGTGTACGTGATATTAAACCTTCGTGTTACATAAATGTTTGGGAATTTATTGACTAGACAAGTTACTGTTAGTTTTGCAGGAAGGACTTTTGCTGCATGTAGTTACATACTCACTACTCACAGCCCCGGCTGCACTTTACCCCCGGGGAAGACCCAGTACCCATTTTACAGGAGACTGGGTGGGCCCAGGGCCAGTCTGGACGGGCAGAAAATCTCATCCCAACCAGGATTCGATCCCGAGCCGTCCACACAGTCAGTCGCTATACCAACTGAGCTAAGCAGCCCACACATCATCAGTAGGTACACTGTATATATACAACAATTGGTACATATTGTTTTTTTTAGTTTACTGTCTGTTGTCCTGGTTGTGTTCTAACCCAACCAGGACAACAGAATATACTATAAATACACCCGAAATATGTAGAGGTTGATTGACGAAATATACTGAGGATAAATGGTGCATCAAGTTGGTTTCTTTACATGAGTTTTATATCTTTTAAAAAAATTTGAAGCAGTCTTACAATATCAAGCCCAGAATTTTATTTGATACAAGGTTATGTTACCGGTAGTAAGAAATATGTAGACTTTCCATCAAACACAGCTACTCATTTATCGTACTCCAGCTACACATTTCAATCCACTTTACCTCTACCTTCATGTTGATGCTTACCATACCAACTCTACTACCAGGGTATACCAAGAGAGAATAATCCTAAATGTTATGTTTTGTTGACTGTGTATCTCGATATAATTGTGTAAAGATAAACCAACTTGATGCACAACTTATTCTTAGTACATTTCGTCAACATCTACATGTTTCGGGTGTATCTAGGTCCATCATCAGGAGGTAGGTACAACCGTATGTATAAAACAATTGTTATTTATTATTCTTTTTAGATGACTGTCTGTTGACCTGGTTGGATTGGAACAGGACAACAGACAGTTATCTAAAAAGAATAATAGGTGCCAATTGTTGCATACATACAGTTGTAGCTCCTGATGGTGGGCCTAGATACACCCAAAACATGTACAGGTTGACGAAATGTACTAAGAATAAGTTGTGCATCAAGTTAGTTTTTCTTTACACAAGAATAATCCTAATTCTATTTATTTAATAGACATCTGCATATTCCTTGCGAAATGCATATAATATGGCCTCTATAAAACTGCACTGGACGTGAAAGTTACTGTACCTTTGAATCTGATCAATCTGTGTGAGTAGGGCATTTACCACCCTTAACGAATCTGATGGTTCAGTGCCTTCTAGTGACGAAGGCCGTCCATGTGTTAAACTTTCCACTTCTTCAATCAGAACACACATTAGTGCCTGAGCAACCTCAATATAATCTTGTATCTTTGTGAACATTTTCAGTACCAGTTTTCCACTCTGTAATCATACACATTTTTATGAGTGGTATTTTATTTTCATTATTCAGGGACAGCAAATTCTGAGGGTGTTTCAGTGCAGTGTTAAGAGTATTTGGATGCCAGTTGAATTTCAAAGAATTAAGGTAAGAAGTTGCAGCACCATAATCCAGCAAGTCCTAACCAGTGCAAGACCTGGGAATTTTCCAAACCATTGTTGGTAGCATATTATATCAAAACACCTGACACAGGAATTTGTGAAATAAAGTGTTGGTGTCGTACACAAATTTAACCCAGTGGCAGAAGGCAGTAAGTGCAAGGAGCACAACAAAAATCTGAACAAGAAAGACTTTAAGGTAAACAAACTCTTTAGCAGTGATGCAAACTCTCTCACCCCATAACAAATCATCATGATCAAAACATGTTACAATGGAATTTCACAAATCTCAGAAAAGGTAGGGAGATAAACCTTTTAAATTCAACAGACGTGTACTGCTTGCATCGCAGTGTAACATGTGCATTTAACCAGGACTGTAAAGTACAAACCTCTTGAGAACCATTTTGAAAATGAACTGTGACGGTTTATCACAATAAGTTGTCAGTGTGTGTAGAGATAATTTAGGCATATGGCAAACTTTTGTGCCAGGGCTTTGCATATAGATGTTTTCCCCATCCCAGGAAGGCTATGCTGTAGAAAAACACGATTCCTACTGATGGTGTTAGCATTGACTTTGCAGTCTGAGAACTGCATTGTTGCTTCCATGAAACTGAGAGGCTACACAGTTTCAGGAAGTTAAGAAATTTTAGCCATTTTGGAACACATCCAAGTCACTCATGAAAAATATACATAAATCAGAGGTATGCTGTATATATCTAATTACAAATTTACATTTTCCTTAATTGTGGAATCATAGATTAGATTTTCCCAAAGACCATGGAATTCAGCAGAGGGAAGTATCCAGTGACTGGCAGCAGGCAATTCTTCCCCATCACCTTCCATTATTTCAGTCCGCTGACATTCTGAATCCAGTTGATAAACATGGTACAGCATATCTGCAGTTTTTAAATCAATAAGCTGCAACAGTTGTTAGAGTATTTAGTTTGTATTTTTAATCTTATTTTCTGTAACAACTATCAGATCTAACCTGGGAATGACAATAACAAAAATAGCACTCTTCACAAAATTAATAGCACTCAGGGCTTCGTATGATCCATTCAAGGTACGTGATTCACACCTGTTTCTAAGGACCACGATTATAACCACAAACCAAATTGTCCCCAGATTTTTTTGTTTGTTTTTGCAAGGCCTGCATAATAAAATTGTATTAGCCTATGTATCTTAACACAGTGTGGCACAAACAAATTATTCAAATTTACACAATTTCGCAGACAAGTAGGAAGAAGAGAAAATGGCTTCATTTTCACTCTTACTGTTCTATAGCTCTTATCAGTGGGTTGAACCATAATTTTTATTATCTACATTTAGCTCTGCACAAATTGTCTGCTGGACATGTCACTTACAGCTGCACTCTATCTGGCAGAATAGGTAATAGTTATGTTGTTGTAAAAACATTACTGAAATAACACCTAATAAATAGTATACGAAAATATTTGTAATTATTATTAATTGATCAATGCTATATTTTAATAATAAAAGAGGATAGATGACAGTGCAGCAGACATTGCACACGAATATTCACTACACATGTCGAAAATATAGACGTATTCGTTCGGGCATCTGGTGGCTCACTCGGTAGCGTGCTGGACTCCCACACGGCCGGCCCGTGTTCGATCCCAGGTGCTGCTAGTGTCATGAAGTGTTAAAGTGTGTAGTAGTGCAAAGGTAAGACATAGGAGTCCAACGTGAGGATTGAGCCACGGATGTTTTTCTTTCGTTTAACATTTTATAAATATAATTGTTAATAATTTTGTGTCATCCCACACTGATAGATGCTAAAACAAATACACTTCTGTGCCATATTTGTCAATGAATATTGAATTGCTACTTTTTAAATGTGAGAAATATTGGGCGAGTTAAAAAAGAAAACACGACGCACAGAATGCATAACATTAAATTTGTAAATGTAGCGGTAATAGCTGAAACAAACGAAATTAGCAAAATGGGGGGAAATGTCTATTAGTATGTTGGTGTTTACACACAGCGAAGTGGGTACTGAGCAGAAGGTAATCAAATTAAAGCTCAAAATAGATATAGGTTCCATAAAAGGAGTGAGATGTAAGCAGGTACTATGCGTGTACATAACAAGATTTGATTTACCGTATTTAGAAGGCCAAGAATTCGTTCTGCCATCTTTGACTCAATTCCGGTATTACTGCCGTACGTCAGGTAGTTTTGTCATCTTTCAGGCAATTCTGTTACTACCGCCCAGTTTCGCTTTCGCTTCCTCAGTCGTCGTGGTCGCTAACTACAGTTACACATTATGTTGCTTAGGGCATTTAGGCAAGAGGTTTGTGTGGCAGGAACTAAATATTACATTCACACATGCAATGTTACTTTATGACACATGAAATATTAGAATGATTGCATTAAGACTATGGATTATCACAAATCTCAGAAAAGGTTGGGAGTTAAACCTTTTAAATAAAAAAGACGTGTACTGCTTGCATCACAGTGTAGCATGTGCTTTTAACCATGACCATATAGTACATACCTATGAGAACCATTTTGAAAATAAACTGTGACTGTTTATCTCAATACGTTCTCCGTGTGTGTAGAATGATTTAGGCGTATGGCTAAATTTTGTGCCAGGGCTTTGCATAAAGATGTTTTCCCTGTCCCAGGAGGGTCATGCTGTAGAAAAGCACAATTACAACTGATGATGTTAGCACTGACTTTGCGGTCTGAGAACTGCATTGTTGTTTCCATGAAATTGAGAAACGAAATCAAAATAATTTCCATTCATATGAATCAACCACCACAGATTTCATGAGTGCTAATAAATTAAACTTACTCATATAAACAGTTCTGTTTATAATATAGTAAGATGTAAGAAACACCACTATCCATAGCTAAGACATGATGTCATTACAGTGAAGATACAAAAAAAATCCCTGTTTTCTGACATGTGACACTGTGTATGTTGGTAACAGTGTATCAACATTTCAGAGGAATATGCTGCCTTGATGATGATGATGATGATAGCAGGTTGCTGTGAAGCATTTAAATCAACCATATAGTTGGACAAGTCCAGCGTTACACATGTAACAGTACGAATGCACAATGAATGAAATGAAATGAAACATCAAATATGTTTCACAATGTTCATATAATTCATCAAAATTGGACAATGTAATAATTTTGTAGTATTTGGTAGCATGGCATTTGCTATTTTCACAGCTATGAGTGTTCTTATTAGCCTCCTGGGATGTGATAAAATATTGTCAGGTAGAAAAATAGTACATTTCAGAAGGATATGCTGCCTTAATCCGCAGCATCAACATGGAAGATTTTGACAGTAGGAACATTAAGCAAAAATATAAACCCATTCAACTGGACCAATTAGATGGAATTAGCCTCCACCTGTGGTCTGGAAAGAGAAAAAAGAGAGACAATATGTAATATATATCATTGTAACTGTTAATGCCCAGATTTATTTGTGCATAGACTTACAACTAAACATTTGGTTCAACTCAGATGCACCAGAAAAGGGAAGTGTTCAGTGGAGGAATATTTTGCTACAAGACAGCATGTTACATGCTGTATTAGATCAGTTGTGGTTTGTAAAAGTATTTTTGACCTGGTACCCATATATTTCTAGAACCTCAACTGGATCAATTACAGTAAAACCTCCATTTATGATTCAGTCTGGGGGACATTTTTTTATACCTTAAATTGAGAAAAATCTTAAATGGTGGTTGTATCAGAATCAAACAAATAATTACTACTCCTGTTAAAAACACATCGTATACACTCTAAATTTAAAACTAATTTTTTTTCAAACAATTTCATGTTCACATTTTTACACTAAGTTTTTAGGACATGACAGAAAAAAACTTCAAATAAAGTATTACTGTACAATACTCACTCATGACTTTCGAACAACCAGTATCAGTGTCGAGTTACAAACACTGTTTTGTGTAAAAGGCTCATTTTATGGTCTTTTTAAACAATCACACACACAGTCACCCTTCAGAATTTAAGTACACTGCTGCATTAGTTCCAAATCAGTTCTGACATGACTCTCCTTTTATCGTACCAATTACGGTGTAATTTATGCAACCGAAACTTCGTAATGTAACCACAAACCCTAAATTGAGGCTCCAATGCAATGTAGATACCAGAAGTTCACCTGTTAAATTTCCTGATGTAATAAGGACATCGCAGGCTACTTTCCTGACGTGCCGCTGCAATTCATTTCTATCCAGACAACTAAGGAAAAAACAAAAATAGCTTTGAGCTCATACAATGTCAAGAAGCACAAAAAATTCTTACAGATTCACACAAACCTCTTTCGTTGCTGTATAAAATCATTACGTAACACATCACTCATTTTATGAACGAATATACACAATCCTACTCTGCGATAGTGAATCTCCCGCCTTTTTCGAAAACAGCTGTGCCGACAGTTCATTAGGCCATCTGAAAATATGGCAATCAGTGCACGTTTGTTGCACTATGTAACGCAAAAGTTAGAGTTGAGAAAAAAATTACCTGTATTAAAAATAAAATTTCCATGTAATTGAATTGCCTCATGAATATTTTAAGAGGAACATTATAACTAAATTACAAATGTACGATTTTGTTGTATTTAATTTACATTACTGAATTACGATGTAGAAATCCTAGTGGTATGTGGAGGATATTTCCTTTCACGCTTGTGGCGGTACGTTAATGTTCGCAGTGTGCTTGAATTCAGTTTTATGCGCCACCACCATTCACAGAGCTATTAAATGCAAGTTGTCATTCAATTTTCACGTTCCATTTAAGGTGGCCTATATTATTTTTCGTGAATAATGTAGGTATAGATCTTATTCTCAATTTCTATGAAGTTGTGTTATGCTAATTCAATCCATCTCACAAAAAAAAAATAAGTCCGTAGAATATCATGTCAACCACAGTCTCAGTTTCATGCTGCTGCACCACTCAGGATTTCGTATGATCCGTACAAGGTACGTGATTCACACCTGTTTCTAAGGCCCACGATTATAACCACAAACCGAATTGTCCCCAGATTTTTTTGTTTGTTTTTGCAAGGCCTGCATAATAAAATTCTATTATCCTATGTATCTTAACAC
>Ga0123353_10014026_pt1 | contig 11526 bp, 9 predicted proteins | sample TergutLab28metaG_3_FD_92763 | JGI IMG/M metagenome (GOLD analysis project Ga0123353, IMG submission 92763) | Labiotermes labralis P3 segment gut microbial communities from Petit-Saut dam, French Guiana - Lab288 P3 | ecosystem: Host-associated > Arthropoda: Insects > Digestive system > Gut ... | reverse complement strand
TGATAGTGTATGCAATGTGCACATAAGTCGGCATGTCGAGATGGTTCCGTGTGATAGTGTATGCAATGTGCACAAGTCAGCATGCCGAGGCGGTTCCGTGTGATAGTGTATGCAATGTGCACAAGTCAGCATGTCGAGATGGTTCCGCGTGATAGTGTATGCAAAGTGCACAAGTCAGCATGTCGAGATGGTTCCGCGTGATAGTGTATGCAATGTGCACAAGTCAGCATGTCGAGATGGTTCCGTGTGATAGTGTATGCAATGTGCACATAAGTCGGCATACCATGGCGGTTCCGTGTGATATTGTATGCAGTGTACTTTGCACAGTTGTTACTGGCTCTCTCTTCGTCAATGCAAAACAGACTAACCTTTCTATTATGGGTAGCCATTGTCAAAACCAGTGGCAACTAGCGACAAGACACAATTATTACTCAACACACTCAGAATCACCGTGACCTTGATGCGGGTAGTGACTATTTTTAAATTAGAAATCACTGCCCAAATAGATTCCAAACCCATCCTTCAGCCTTACCATTTCTCGTAACAGAGAAGGAAGAGCCAAAGGTGTGCGCGCAGCAACCATATCTACGCAATATTTACATTAATATATCCCCTTGTGAGTGAGTCGGTAATCAGTACGTCTAATGGCACATTGTCCTTACGCCATACAGATGGTTTATCTTCATTCTTCTATGACGTCAGTGATCCTCCATCCGTTGCGCACACTTTCTAATGTACAAAGGCCGCTGATAGGTACGGTGGTTTCTGAGTGTCGGTGGGTACAGTTCTTGCTATGGGCACAGGCTGATGAGCAGTCTTTGGGTGAAGAGAATGAAAGGGACGAATAGAGTAATGAAGTTCCTCCGTCAGGACAACATCTCAGTTGATTCTGACATTACCGAACAGTTGCCGAATAATAATAATATGTGGAACCAAAAGGCAGCACAAGTGATCCCGATAGTAATATCATCTACGGGAGTAATTCCAAAGTCACTATTACAAAGTCTAACAAGACTTAACTTGCACCCGAATACACACACACACACACACACACACATATATATATACACATACATACAACTGCAAAAATCTGTAATTCTTGACACATGTTCAATTGTAAGAAACTTTTTAAACTACAAATAAGACAACCGAGTATAATCCTGTTGATTACTACATCCCAGGATAGGTGAATATTTCCCAGCCAAAGCTGAGAAGTGAGAAATTCGATAATAATAATTCGCGGGCGAAATAACATTACATGATGATGATGATGATGATGATGATGATTTGTAGGCACAGGAAGTGTCGGGAACTCTAGTACAGTGTAACCTTAATTATCCTGATTAATTGTGACAGCGTGCCATCCCGATATGCAGAAAAACCGGGTAATTGGATTTTTCTTCAAAATAGGCTACAATGGCAGTTTGAAATTCGGTTCTTACTATTTACTGTACGTACCTGCATTTAAACATTTCGACCACGCCTGATTTGAAGCTCTTGAAGCAATAACACTGTACTGTACTTGATCCGATAACCGGTAATTTTAAGGCAAGCTAGTTTTGTAGAATTCTCGACAAATTTACCCGAAGGGGCAATCCGATCTGGATAACCAGCGTTCGGATAAGTGGAGTTCTACTGCATTTAGGATTCGCTCTACTGGATTACAACGCAACGTCGCTTGCTAATCCGCGTCCGACGTTTCGAAGGCTCGGGTCTCCTCGCGCTTTAACCCTTATCCTGCCAACGTGCAGAATATGGTGAGCTCCTAATAATGGGATTTAACTCGGCGTTTAAAGGGTTAAGATAAAGGCACTTTGTTCCTTCCAAACGTCCGATATCGATTACCCACTGACACTGTGTTGCATTCCACAAGAATGGAGTTCTCAAGCACACCGCCCTGAAAGCCGTAGACTGGTAACGCTTTAGCTCTCTAAGACACCTGCGCAACCGACTGCTTCCTACGTAATACACACGGAACGCGGTAGTCAAATATTATAATTGCTATGGTAATGTCACAGGTCTTCACTTGGTTACCGATACATAAATACAGTACTATTGTTTAAGCAACCATATTGAGGCCCAAACAATATAGTATCCTGAAGATTTTAATTTACTAGATTACCGTCTAATTTAATTGTTTTAATTATAAAAATAGGAATTTCATCATACATTATTTTAACTTTGACTGTAACCGAAATGGGATCCCATTGAGTGCTACTTCACTGTACCTTAATAATGTTCTTCATCGGCCTGAAGATGACCGTTTTCGGTCAAAAAATGTAGCCATAATGTGACCTTATTGTATATACTGTATCACTGTACTGATATACTGTTGCGTACTGACGGTATATAACACATAACACAAATTTCTTATTATACAACGGGATGGCCTCTGTCAAAATCTCTAAGACAGTCTTAAAATATACGAAACAGCCCTTGTCAATAACAGATGAAACCCACACGCTTCATCTATAAATAATTAAGAAGACAATTTTATCCCTTTTATTATTTAAGGTGTACGTCCGTTTTGCTTGGATAAGATCGAAGGACTGACATGCGAGATGTACTTGTCGCCAATTTTTAACACATTTTTTTAACTCTGCTCTACGCCGAATATCATTAAATGGAAATATTCTGACAGAATACGAATTATAAAACCACAAATGAAACGTTGCGGGTTTTGGGACGACATAAGACACCGAAACTGAAGACTCAAAGGAATGGACGTACCACTCAGTAACGCGCATTTCATCTCTGAAACTATTCCACGAAGTTTGATGAAATCTGGTCAACTACTGGGTGTCAACACCAAGGGCTGCCACACGAATTTAACCCAGTACTTGTGTCGCCCCAGAAGACCCTCAATTTTATAGATTTTCCATATTTTTTCAATAAATAATTCACAAAAAAAAAATACATAACTCATCCGCCCGAAGACCACGACTTATTCTGCTAACAGCTCTGTTCCTTCGGTGAAATGAAGAGATGTTGCCACAGTTCTTTCCGAAGGAAACCCTGCCTGTCTGCTGAGAAGGAATGTACTTGGACACTTCGACAACATCCGCAATAATGTGGTTTCTTTATCTCGGTCTACCTTGTCAAAGGCTACAAAGGAGAAGAGAGAAGCAACCTTGTCTCGGTTGTCTAAACTTACCTCAGGAAACGTGCTGGGTTCCAAGGAACACAGTAATCACTCTCAGACGCTTTCGGAGATGAGACGTAAACATGGTCTGAAACAAACAGTTTACTGGATTACAAACATTCTGTAATTTTCATTTGCAGCAACTGAAAAGAATTCTAAAGCGCTCACAGTAATAAAATCAATCTATTGTAAATTGAAAATTCAAGTCTTCTGAGACATAAGGCCGTGTGGACTGGTAAATAACGACGGACGTTTCGGGGGACAATGCTGCCTCCTGCTTCGATCTTCACGGTAGCCCCAAATTTATTGTAAATAAAATTGAAGGGGAGTAGATGAATAGCTCCACTCTTTCTTCAGCCTTGGCAAAAATAGGAGTGGGTAGTCAAAGCCACGCCCCTGGCGCCTTACCCACGGGAAAGCTCCGGTACCCATTGTATAGGGGGCTGGACGGGCCCCAGGGCCGGTGTGGATGGGTGCGGAAAATCTCGCCCCTACCGGGATTCGATCACCGGACCGTCCGACCCGTAGCGATTCGCTATACCGACTACGCTATACCGGCCCACTTGTTTACAGTTCATGAGGTATGTTTGTGTCAGAAGGTTTCAGGCGTGGCTGGACTCTGACCCGTTTTGCAAGACACAGAAGTAATCTGACGCACTAACTGGGGGGCGGGGTACGGGGAACAGCTTCAAGCGTAGCCCTATCGGACCTTGTCCCATAGTACCCTGAAGGTGGAGGCATCAAGGAACTTCGGAACTTTGGTGGTCTGCCCTAAAGACGGAGACAGATGGCAGAAGCGTCATATCCCAGAAGAATCTGCAACCTCATCAACACCGCTGTGGAACCTCCACTCTGACTCTGTGTTACAAGAAAAACCTTATTTTCCCGTTTTCAGAAACGAAATTCTAGACGGTTGTCATTGCGGGTTAATTCTCATACACAGAGTATGTATATCTGTGGAAAACACGCAAGCGCATACACTTACGTACTTTAGGTAACTCAAGAATAAAAAAACCAACTAGATGCCACTTGATATTTTATTATATTTCTTATAGGCTCAACATGTTTCGAGCATCACTATGCTAATCATCAGGAGCTCGCGACTATGATGTTGTTTATCACATTGGTCGTGTTGTTCTTGGTTTGCTGTATGTTGGAGGTTACGTGAGGTTAGGCTGGAGTAGTGTCCGGGCTGCAGGCTCAAGCACAACTAAGTTGTGCTTGAGCCTGCAACCCGGACACTACTCCAGCCTAACTGCACCTCACAGCAAACCAAGAACAACATGACCAATATGGTAAACAACATCACAGTTGCGAGCTCCTGACGATGAGCATAGTGGTGCTCGAAACATGTTGAACCTATAAGAAGTACAATAAAATATCAAGTGGAATCTAGTTGGGTTTTTGATTCTTCAGTTATCACAATGATGCACGATCCGATAAATATCAGATTTAATTTACTCATTTATTTTATTACATAAAGTAATATATTCCGTCTATACACAACTATATATCAGCATAGTGATATTGTATATACTCAGATTACATTAAGGTAACATGTTTCGACCGTAAGACAGTCATCATCAGGCCAATAAAGAACACTTTTTAAGGTACAACAAAGTGAGCACTCAATGGCATCCCATTTCGTTTACAGTAAAGTTAAAATTGCGTATGATGAAACTCTCATTTGAAACTAAAACATTAAAATAGAATCGTAAGTAAAAGTACACTAATCTCAGTCAACTGCTGTATTGTTGAGGGCATCTGTGTGGTTACTAATTCATTGAGTATTGTATCTATCCAACAATTAACCAAGTGAAGGTCATATGCCGTTTACACTGTTAACTGAAGTATACAACCACTACGTATCATTTGTTCAAATTTATTCTAGCTTTCAGGTACGCTTCGAAAGCAAATTCTGAATTTTTTGAAGATGATTCATCCCCGTTGTGATTTGGATAACAGCACTCACAGTTAATCCAATCAAACACAACAATTGTTTTTATTCCAGTGTTAATTAAACATGTTTCGGACTGACATCATCAGTTTAATCACCAATAGGCGAGTATGTACACAGTTAAATGGGAAGTCAGATGTTGAGAATACTCGTATCATTGTACCAATACTGAGACCACGACAGACAATAAACAATTCTTGATAACTTGCACTGGTATTTAAAGTTATGGGGCAGTATCCATCTCAATTTCCATATAACTGTGTACATACTCTTTCATATTATTGGCCAACCTAGTTATGGCCTGTAAGACTGAAACATGTTGTAGAATTAACCTTGGAATAAACAACTGTTGTGTTTAACTGGATTTACAGTGATACTTAAGACTGCGAATCTGCAAGGCAACAACAATCCTAAACATGTTTATCGATTTGGCTGAAATTCAGGACAGTTTGTCTGCACTGAATTACGTCAAAACGTCTTGACTCCGTGTATTTTGTTCGTTTTGTAGCCTACTGGTACTGCCATTCAGTCGCTTTAATCCACTGTGCTTGCCGGTTTTTATGTTCACCGTCTATATGCGAATCAGTGTCGATTTTCACAACGTGGACTAACATTCATTTTCATGTGGTACAGCAGCATAATTTGACATCCAGCACCTGGCACGTGCCAGTACTACGGGAAATGCAACTTATTAAAGCAACTTTCCAAGAGTTTATTGCAGCACAGTCATGTTCGGGTTTGACGTATCTAATTTGTTTAGCAACAAGAATCAGGGCAGTAAAATCGACCTGCAACACATCAATCAAAGTGTTTATACTTCCGCCTTGAAGCCTGTCTGCCGCAAACCAGTTAAGTGTGAGCATAAACAGAATGTTTATATAAAAAGGCAGGGAGGGAGGGAAAAGGGGCCTTCTTTATTATGTTCATTCAGCAAAATATCAGACCTTAGTACCTTATTTCATTAAGTAATCGTCAACATTAACTACTCGTACACACAGTAGAGTCCTCTTCGAGCAGATCAAAAACCCCCCCTCCCCCCTCTCTGCGCGCAATGCGATAAACGGAAGGTTAACTGTCGCTTTCGAAGTGCACGCCAATGGATAACACGAGTCAGTTTGACCCAATCTCCACCAACATACTGTATTTCTTCAAGACTTATTTTAATATTAACTAATCACTCATAAGTTCCTCAAGCAGTTAATTTTCTTATCAGGTTTTCTGAACAAAAATTTGTCTGCGTTTATCATGTGCTCTACACGTGCAGCCCACATCCTCCTCCTCGATTTTAATCACTCTAATAATGTATGGTGTCAACGACCGATTCATCGGCTGGTCCAGCAGCAGTCGGTTTGAAGCATGGTAAAGATCAGTGCAATTACAAACATCTAGGAAAACGTACCCCTGTTAGGTACACCAAGCGGTTAAACGACGGTTAGTAATATAATCGCAACGTATTCACAGAAGCAAAAGGAAATATTTAATAAATGTATAAATTTCGCTGTAGAGGCGGTGCAATTACAGAATTTCCCGGTACACAATGTGCAATTTCCTACTTGCGCGCACTGCATAGTTGATTCTACAAGAACGTAATGGAAATCTAATACACCGACAATCATTTAGAGTGTATGGAAGCTTTCGGTTGTATTCTGCAAAACCAACGCGACAATGAGTTTTCATACCAGGTATATCCATTTCCCATCTTCACAATTTATACACCCAAAAGTCATTTTACATCCTCCCTGGTCTTCCGCATCGCCTCTCAACAACAAATTTCTCCGTATGCAATTCTACAGGGTACCTGGTTTGTCTGGAATACACAATCGAACCTGGCTGACTCAGTGAGCAGGCTACAGCGCGTGCTATCTGTGACGTGAAGAACAATACGGGCAATATAAACTGAAGTACCCGTACCTTAACTTTTCCCTAAATTCAACCTTAAAGAACTTGAGGCAAAAACCACAGTTGCTGCAGTAGCCTACTAACTGCAGAACTTAGCTGGCAATTACGGCCATCTTTTGATGGTTACCTGCAGAAGAAACTTGTTCAAAGTCTGTCAGTTTGCTTCAGTGCCTAGTCTGTTTACGAATTGACACTAACTGTCAATACTTCTCGCCAGTGCGCTAACAAGGTGTCGTGCATCAGAGTGTGCAAACGGCGCCTTCGTGGGACGAGTTCAAATCAACCCTCATACAGCAATCAAATCGAATAAGAAGATACGGACCTCTCGGTGGTGGGCGAATGACATTTGTTGGCTCGTGGGTTATTTAATGATGTCTGAGATTCACACAGGCTTAATATTTAGACTCGATTGTCACGACAACATCAGGCAGTGCCACTGAAAAGAACAAGTCGTTGGTTCATATCTACTGTCGAACAGTGCAACATACATACACCAATATATATAATAATAAGCAGCCACACCACCACCGTATTCACCACACACCGATGTATTTTAATGTACTATTTTAACAACTGTAAATTTTGTAAGCACAAATTAATGCGCTCCCTGATGATGGTGTAACTGTAACACCGAAACATTTCGGAGCTGTTTTAATGTAAATTTTAGCATTGTTTCTAAGACAACTCACTAGTGCGTCAGTTGGTGAATAAATAAAACTTTGATAATATCAAGATGCACGGTACGAATGTGAAAAAAAGTCGTTGGGTGTTATAACTATCAATAGACCATCCGCTGGAAGAACCTGGGCGAATCTAATAAAATTCTCTGTCAGGATAGCCGGTAATCGGGTGCACGGAGTGAAGACGAGAAACTGCAGAATAATAACGGCTGAGAATAATTATGTGATAAAGTGTGAAGGCACAAAGAACAACAAGATAGGCAGTGTACGTAGAAAGTAATGCTGTGGGCGCGCTCGCACTACCATTGATGCGACGGAAACACAACAATGCGTTCTGCGTGTACTGTTCAGCTACACGTCACTGACAATATGAAATAATGAGTGTTCCAAAAAATGCTTTTATCGCCAATTTACTTCGCCGGCAACAATAAGACGTACTTGGGTCTTCATGTAAAGTGTCCGACATTATTGTCGGATTTTAACCAAATCTGGAGTGTCTCGACAGATCTACGCAAAAGTAATTCAAATCAAATTTCACGAAAATTCGTCCAGTGGAAGCTACGATGATACATGCGGCCAGACACGACGAAGCAAAAAAAGGGATTTTCGTGACTTATGGGAACGCGCCTAAAATTGATATAAAATCGACGGTGATATACATGAAAGAACAACAGACACGCTGATGTAGGTAGGAGGATAACATTAAAATGGATCCTAAGGAACAATATCTAAAAGCACGGAGCGGAATGAACCGGAAAATGGGAAGTTCTAATGGTTGGTAGTATCTGTAGACACAATGGCCAGTCTCCTGAGTTCGAAGTCACCTAACCATCTACCGGCTGTCCGAAGAATATACCGAGCACCCCGGAGTTACACGATGATAACCAAGTTTGCAGTTATTGGAAGATAAACCGCAGCATCAAAGTTTCATCAATAGGTTACGGACCGCAAGGTTTTCTTCCCGCCTGGAGCACCGTTACTTTCATTTTCATAACAACAATGAAGCCCACTCAGATTCTTGCCTCATAAAGGTATTTATTTACCTTCATCTCTTGCTAAAGTCTAGCAAGCATGAAATTTTGCTTTCGTTTTCCAGTGAATTCCAATGACATACCGCAGGGAAAATCTGGCAAAAACACGCATTTATCATTAATATCCTGCTGCAAGCGGTACAAAGGTGATGGTCTAAAATTGTATACCAGAAACACCTCAGTTCGTTCTCCAATGAGGTAACGGCTGTCTGGACATGTATCACGGACTTCCCAATTATCTCTACGCAAACAATGGGTAGCAATTTCATGCAGCTATGACTTCTTCCCTATTCTTAGCAATTACAGATAATTCACAGTAACAGGCCGACAACACCTGCATTTGAAATGGCAGTTCCAGTAACTGAACTAGAGAGGCAATGTACGTATAACGTAACATTGAAACGCGTTCGTACAGCCATTGTTGCTGTGGAAAAGCAAGGAGTATTACACACCCTGAGCGTGTGTATTGGTAGCCTTAGTTATCAAGCATGCAATGCGCATGCGCCATATTGTCAACTGTGGCCTGCCCCGCTCTACAATATCTTTCCACATTTTCTCATAAACGGCGCCATTTTCGAAAAAAAGTTAGTGAATACAAAATGCGTGTTTTGATTTTATATACAACTTTTGTCTGTAACATTTCTCATTCTCAGAAGAAATGAGCGAGATATGATTATATATATATATATATATATTGGTCTTCATGTAAAGCACTTTTTTTAAAATGGAACTTGAATTTTCTTGATAGATTTTCGAAAAATCCTCAAGTTGTTCCATGCGAACGGACGGACGGACGGACGGATAGACAGACATGACGAAGCTAACAGTCGCTTTTTGCAATTTTGCGAACGCGCCTAAAAACAATTATGCATATTAGAAGAGCTCAGTTTTAAGTTCCTCTCATTCCATCAGCTGAAAATCGCCAATGTTTTGTTCCAGTTTTCACCTCATCACGATAATGAGTCCCCGCAATTAAACTCGTAATATCATACTAGCACGTACCACCCGCTGCTAGTGTTTCGTCAAAGTGACTACCGACCACGGTTAAACTGCAACTGAGTGGCTGCACTACAAGGCCTGATGGAACTTACTCACTCTGACAAACTGAAACTGAGTGGCTGCTCCATACGGCTTAATCACTATTAACTGAACTTAGAATTTCACAAACAGTGCTGTAAATGCTCCACAATGACGCCCAAAAGTCCCACCTCGAGCTACGTGGGACATGTTGGTGCGCCGACGTGTTGCCTACAGACGGCGCAAGACGAACTGTCCATGGAATCTGATAAAGAAAAGTACGTTATATGCCTGTGTAAAGCGCAATAACTCGTCTTTCCGCGTTCGATAAAGTTATCTCGCAGTGCGTTCAGTATGCAGTCAACATCCGGCGGGTGCGTATAATGCGTTTATCTTCAGCTATTGCTGCTCGCTCCATTCTGCACACTCCTAACTAGTGGAATGTTATGAAAGAACTTCCAGGCTGTCTAAACGTGTAGAACTCCATCGTTTGGAAGCACGATGAAAGTTCTTCAATACAGACTCACATACCTTACAGGAATGCCAGTTAACATCGATAAATCGTTCTGGCTATCAGGAAAGATAATGAGGAAATAAGGGCACCTCTATATCGCGTAACGTATTCGTAGCAAAATACTGTTCAGGTTTGTGTAAAAGAGCTGAACAACCGGCACCCCCTCCATGCCAGACAACTTGGGAGGACGTTACAGCTAATTATTAGAAATTGCGACAATTGCGGAATGCAAATAAAATAAACAAAGTCCAAGAGGAGATATTCGGATTGTAATAAAACATAATGAAGTCCTCATTTTCGTTGATATTGAATCAGAAGTATGACGATATTCTGAAATAACACGAAGCAGGTATCGGATGTTTGATTTGGGCAGTTTAAAACGATATCGATACAATATCTCACAATATCGATGTCGAATTCCGTGTCGACTAACATCCCTGTGTATGAGATGCATGTAACCACATAGCCTGCAGTAGACGCAAAGATCTAGACTTGTATTCCCGATATATAGGGCCTAATCGGTCAAAATTCTTTCATATTAACATTTAGTCATTAATGGATTCGTTGTTTAGCATAGGCGTTTTGGCTTTTCGCCATCAGAGCTTGTGCTACAAAACACTGTGGGTTATGTTCGGCTCTACTGTGCCGGTTGTCATTCACGTGCCCTGTCTTCCTTTACAATAAGTATAATGCCACCATGCTTAAAAAATTTTAGTACAGTGGATGCTGACTTTCAGTGACAACATTTAAAACCTGAAACGCACAAACCACAGAGCAATAGTAAATAACAACTGACTGTTACCCACTTCAATAATTTATTTTCAGAAAACAACGGAGAAGGATTAGATCGAGTAGAATACCTGACATGGATGTACCACAACTGCAGACTACGCCGCTTCATTTCTTTTAAGGTAGATTTCCTCGATTTGCTTACGCCAGGACTACGCAACCTTGTACTTGGTGCGGTCAAATGAGCAAGAATTTGACTGTATGCGGTCAACATGAAATTCAATTAATATGTGTAATTATATGTACATACAGCAAAGATAGTAGCAAAGATACTTAGAAGAGGGATTGAAAGGAAAATTGAGAATGTACTCGGAGAAGATCAGTTTGGATTTAGAAGAGGAAAAGGAACTAGAGATGCAATTGAGGTGCTGAGAATAATAGCAGAATGAATCCTGGAGATAGATGCGGAACTGTGTGTTTGCTTCATAGACTGGCAGAAGGCATTTGACCGAGTCAACTGGACCAAATTAATGCAGATCCTAAAGGTAACTGGTATT
>Ga0123353_10014025_pt1 | contig 11526 bp, 7 predicted proteins | sample TergutLab28metaG_3_FD_92763 | JGI IMG/M metagenome (GOLD analysis project Ga0123353, IMG submission 92763) | Labiotermes labralis P3 segment gut microbial communities from Petit-Saut dam, French Guiana - Lab288 P3 | ecosystem: Host-associated > Arthropoda: Insects > Digestive system > Gut ... | reverse complement strand
TTATATAAATATTGTGTACTCTCATGTTGAAAGCTGTCCAAGTTGTATTTTAGATACGTGAACTTTTCATAGTTTTCATCATGCTTATCTGTATTACGTGTTCTTCCTCATATTGGTAGGTACACCTTAGCTCTTGCCACATAGTGATCTGACCCACAGTAGGCCCCTTTGTACCCTCACATCATGTATCTGAAGTTTTTATTTTTTTAAAACAATAATGTAGTCTATAATTGATTTCAATTTTCGTGTATGTTGTTCCCACGTATATTTATGTATCATTTCATGTTTGAAATACCCATTCGTAATTCTCAAATTGTAACTTTCGCATAAATCAGTGAGGCGTTCTCCATTGTCATTTATTCTTGTTTCCCCATAAGATCCTACTACTTGATTATTCACTTTTGTGCCCGTATGACCATTAAAGTCTCCCAAAAGTATTATTTCTCCTGTTGTGCCAATGTTTATCAATGTTTCATTCAGTTTTTTTTTATAAAACTGTTCTTTATCTAAATATACCCTGTTGTTTGATGGTGCTTATACACAGAGTACTGTAATTTTAATTCCCAAGTGGTTTATGTTAACAGTCTTTATGTTCTCCTTCACTGCTTCCCAATTCGTTATTCCTTTTTTAAACTTTTTCTTTATTAAAATGGAAACTCCTCTTTCTGCTCTTCTGTCCTTAGATACTCCGCTATAGAGACGAATATAGCCCCCTACTGTTACCGAACCTGTGCCCCTTCGTTCAGTTTCCGTTAGTCCTATTACATCCATTTTTAGTTTTCCTAATTCTGACCTAATTTCTTCCATTTTTTCTTCGAATGCCTTGAACATTCCATGTTCCGTAATTCATTAACCTTCTCCAAGCTTTATGTCGTTTATTAGATAGACCGTCCGTTTTCCGAGCCTTTGCCTAAGGTTTTTAGCATGTGTGTTTTTTCCCGGGTGATGGGGTGCTGGCCCATCGACCCAACCCCCAATCTGTAGGACCAGTGTATCTCGCTTCGTCTGGATGCTCTCCTTTGACCTGTCCAGCAAGGGTGGCCCTACCAGTAGCTACGCTACCGCCGGCATAGTTCTCTGGATCATTGCACCACTCAAGTCTCCTTACCCGGCAAAAGATGTCTTCGTCAGGGTGGAGATATTTCACGGAGGTAATAATAATAATAATAATAATAACAATAACAATAACAATAGGCCAAAATTTAAGAGTGATTACAAACAAATCTTTCCGTATCCGTCAAAGAGAGAAATCTAAAATTCCTACGTGATATATTTTGGCCACTTAAAATGACACTGCACTGTGCTACTGCCCTTTTATGTACAGGGTGTGCAAGGTCGTCCGTCCTTCGTAAAAAGTCCTGATTATAAAAAATGCACACATTATTTCTTCAGGAAAAGGGTTACTTAAGAATAAAATGTAATTTAAAATCGCTTCTCAGCATCACACTACTGCAGTCTCATGACGCCTTACAACACAAAACAAACCTCACTTTGTACTTCAGCAATCACTTGCAATAGATCCCACACTACTGTTTTGGTAAACATTCTTCAGTATAATTCCAACTTGGTAAAGGTGAGAGTGTTTCAGTGCAACAAATATGAAAGAATTATACTGCAGTGTACAATATGAGCAGATATATGACAATACTGTTTCTCGGGTCGGACGGCCCTTGGAACGCAAGATAAAAAATCTGCTATGGAATACAGCCATATTCTTATGACTTTCTGTAACGAAAAATTAATACTGAAGACATTTCCCATATTCCTTTACTTTTTGAAACAATGTTGTGATATGTTCATGGAGAATGACGTGCAAATATTGTGAAAGCTGTTGTCGTTTCATTCTTTCATATGAAAACAATAATACACTAACAAGACAATAAATAATGAAGCTAGTAGAGAAGAAAAAATATTTTTAGCAATACGAAAACACTGATATGAGGTTTCCACCGTATGATTATTGAGGGACCAGTACTTCCGTGTTGTTGAGTCATGTGGTTGGGTAACTTCTTCCCGACGTTTCGAAGAAACCTGCCTCGTTCATCTTAGGAAAATGTGTGCAATTCGCGTGAACCCTGTAGTTGAAGGAAGTGCGTTCCTTCAACACGTCGGGCAGCAGCTACCCAATCGCAGAGTGCAACAACCCAGAAGACTTGGTGCTTCAATATGACAACGGTTTTGCAACTAATATCCTTTGTCTTTGTGTCGTTTCCAGTGGGTAGCGCGCCGAGTGTACTGACAAGGCTTACCTTCCGACTCATTTCTCTCTTATCCCTTTTTACACAAGCAACGAGGAAGTGTGACTGTATTATCCCCGCATTGGTGAATTCAATGGACGCTGCAGGGAAGAAACCACATGGCCTGCTGTGTGTCTCTTTCACCCACAAACACGCAAGATATAGCAGGGAGTACACTGCATCCCTAGCCTTTCAGCACATTCTCTGTACTCATTGTACAGAACACAAAGTAATACTTTAGGTATGTACATACTGTATAAACACACATCGATTTACTCGTATGTAGTAATACTTGCCACACCTATTTACCTACGTACTGCTTCTAGCAACCTACTCGCCTGCCCCACCAACCTAACTACCTACTCGCCTTACTACCTGTCTACCTACCTAATTACCTACTGCCTACCCACTCACCCACGCACATATATAGCAGAAAGAAATACACAACTTTCGCTTTCCAAGAAAGACTGCATATTGAACAGTGCACTAGGACGTAGTAAACAAACGCTGCAACATTATATTGGGCTGAGATTAAGGCAACATAACTTTACTCACTGTCAGCATGGAAGTACTTAATAAACAGAAAACATTAAGAGAGTTCGGGCTGATAAGAGTAGTCTGGTGTTCTCTTGCTGCCAGGGTCTTCATGATGGCTTGGGACGTCAACTGGTGACTGATGGACGGTGTGGGGAAGATTCCCAGAATGCGAGCAGCCTTGGTGCTGCACACTGCATACAGCAGCAGTAGGTACACCAGGCTATGATGCATTTCGTACAGAGTAAATAATACATTGTGAATACGTTAACTGTTACCATTAAGTTTCGTCCGTATTTACTGCCAGAAGTGTGATAACAGACCGTAGTCTAAATAGTAAACAACAGCATGCCTGTTCTGATTTGAACACACTTTTGAGAGCAAATTCTATAATGAGCGTACTGAATGTTGTTTCAGCAGTTGTGAAGATTTAGGACAGTGGTTTTCAAACTGTGTTTCATGGAAGCCTTGGGGGTCGCAGGCAAGGTTCGGAGGTTCAGCAAACACCTTTTGTTTGTAATTAAGCTGGTAAATTTAATACTGATGATTTTAATTGATTTTCCTTATTTTCCTTATATCCCTGTGATCTTCGACTCTGATTTCATTTTCAGCGTGATCGTCAAAAACAAAATTTCGTTAATGTTCGTAAACTTTTCATTTTTAAATAGATTTTTGTTTCAAAATTGTTGCTTCATTTTTACCCCAAAATTGTAGTTCATTTCAAAGACATTCCGCAGAAATTCAGATTTACACACAAGGTGTTCCACAGTCTGAAAACAGCTGATTAAGGAAAAAAGTTACGAGTTTTTGGATCTTCTGCTGGAAATTCCGAGTCGTATTTTGTAAATCATGATTTAATTTGTGTAAATGGGGCGGGTTTATCCGTTTGTCGTTGTGTCGTTGCCACGGAAACCAAATAAGGAAAGCAAAATCGCTTACGTATGAAACGAGGCAGAAGAATGTAGCATTTAGCAGCAATGTTAACAGTTGATATTACAGACTGAAACTTTTAATAGCCAGGCTAATCTAATAATATTGTTCTTACTTATGTCGACGTACCGTTTCAGAAATATTCTGATTCATAGCACGGTATATCCACTGAAACCCTCTCCACAATACCTGCATTTCAAGAGCTTTAATGTTTAAGAAAGGATCAGTGAAAGGTTTTGTGTGGAAACCAAAGCCATGTATGGTGATTGTGACATGTGGTGATTGGATTTTCTGTGGGATTCTTCTAATTATTGTGAAGGAAACTTTGTCACTTCCTGTGAAATGTCAAGTGCCACACGTGCGTTGAAGTCCGATTGAGCTCTGCCTTTTATTGACATTTTATGTATATGCAATTGAAAATAACATGAATAGGCCAGAGGAATACACTGTGGCAACGATAACACAACTACCACACAACAGAAAACCCACTATGCATTTGTATATACTTTGGCAGTGTGGCTGGTCAGGATCGCCTTTTAAGTTACTCTCCTATGAGCGCGTTATAGGAGCACTCATTCAAGTCAGAAACATTTAGCTCTCTATGTCTTATCTCAGAAATTAAGAAAATTTGGAACGCCCAAAATGTGATTGTATTTATAACACCTCAGTTGGCCACCCAAACACAATATTATTTGTTTAATGTACACATATTTCGGTCAAGAGTCGACCACCATCTGGCCAGTCGGTACAGTATTTAAAAAGAAGTTAAAATGCAATGTATAATAAATATGTCATCTTGTTTATGTTCTGCCGGATCCTACCAGTTATCGTATTTTTAAAATAAAATTGTAAAACTTCACTGGTTGATCAGTAGCTAAATTCACACACTTTGTATGTTTTGTACCATAACTGTAAATGTAAGCGGTGAAGCGATTTAATTCATTATGTTTGTAATTATATATAATAAATTGAAATAAAACTGTAAAATGAAGCCTTAATGTTTAGCTTTTCGAATGGAGATCAGTTGGTTCTGCGGACATGTGACGTCGAGTGTAGTAGAGTTTATTTTGTATTATGTTGCATTATGTTTTAGTTTTGCTTGTCACACGCTGCTATCTGGCATTTCTTTTACTTTTTTTTCATTTCCTATTGTTATGATCTTCACAGTTTTTAATTTTTGAAGTATCGTTTTAAATATGAATGTATAATTTGAGTTTTTTCTGTGGAAGATTGACTACGTTGGCGTGTTTAGCACCTGGAGGTGTGTACTGTTCACGTTACGACAGAAGACCGAAATACGTATGTAGCCACTAAACACTGTTGTGTGCGACTGTTGGTACTAAAACTTCGAAAACACAGCTGTATGAATTCTGTCACATTAATAACCATACGTGTTGTTCTTTGCGGATGTTGAATGTGGTCTGTCACTATAAAGAGTGAAAATAAATTAAGGGAGAAAAGTACAGTAGAGAATAATTGGACATGAGTTAAGGGAAGAAGACAGCTGCATAATGTAGAGCTTAGCAATAATATTCTTCGCTAGATGATTTTGGGGTGATCAAAAACAGGGAGGGTGAGATGGGCGGGGAATTTGAAGAGCATACAAGAGATGAGAAATGCCCACAGAATTGTGGTCGGGAAATCTGAAAGGATGAGACCATTGGGCAGGGGGGGGGTGAAGTGTACAAATATAAAATTTTGAGGAATCAAGTCATTTGATGTGTAACACCTTCTATACTGGCAAACAGTTACTGACGTTTTGCAGAATACTTACTGTCAAACGTGATCAGTCGACACAACAAAAAGTGTCAGAAGACACTAGTTTTGGCAACATCGTTTTGAGGACCTCACTTAGATCTCGAGCACAATCCACAAATAACTCAGAAATGCATCTATCTCTCATATGACGCCCCCTGGCAGTGCTGTAGTGTCTTCTTAACACCAGCAGTCATGCAAGCTCAGAATGTGCTGTCAACGTGGTAGCTAGCTGGCTGACTGACGACTAACTGGCTAACAACTCCATGAAGCAGATTCATTCTCAAGAAACTAATAGTGTCTCGGTTTGTAAAAAAAAATTCTTCATTTGATGGAATGTGAGGGTTCACTGCCGCTATAAAAATAAATAACATCAACTGTACACGTGCAGTACCTAGAAGGGCAGTTTATTGACACAACCATTCCGACACGTTGCAGTCGACCTTAGCCATCTTCACGGTAATGGATTGTGATATGGGAGATTAGTGCTGGTATTTATACAACTAATTCCGTCTTTCTTGAAAAAGCTAATCGTTCCTCAGCTAATAAAGAAATGTCCCGCATATTATGGAACCAGAAGGTTTGTTATAGCATTCATAACAGCCCAACATTTGTCTGAATCGCGAGCCAGATCAATCCAGGCCACATCCTTGCAGTAGACTTTAAAATCAATTTTAGTATCATCCTCCCATCTACGTCTAAATCTTCCAATTGGTATTACGTGATTGAGTAATAATCGTATTTATGCCAAGCGTGTAGGTACACAGAAAATACACATTCTTAATGGGAAGTGCCCGTCCTGCAAATCGTGTAACATATCCTAAGAGATACGAGTTGTGTTAATGTAAATATGTACAATTAATGGTAATTATTTTAACACTGGTAATTATCTGGTACATGGTAAATAATTCTTTTCAAATTGTGTATTGTCATGTTAACAACAGCCTGACACATGTCCCTATTCTATGCCACATGAATCCAGTCCACTCCGTCCCATCCCACGTTAGTAAATACGTTTTAATATTGTACTATTTACTCCTAGGTCTTTCATGCTGTCTCTTTCTTCAGGCTTGCCTTTGCCAAGAACTATGAAATTTACATTCCCGAAATTTGTAACTGATAAGAGGTGACTTATCGAACACAGTCTTTAATATCTCCCGGCTGCCTGGATTCCGCACAGATTGCCTATATTGATTTGTTTGTTTTTTGTTTTGTATTTTCAGCAGTTACGTACACACCGGGCTCTGACCTTGTGTTGTGCTTTGGACAATGTACTTTAGTACCAGAAGATCTTGACAGCCATATTTGCCGCAGTGCTTTATCCTTACGCCACTGGTAATATAGCCATTTGGTCGGTCACGGTGGCCGTGAGGCCTCAGGCCTAAGTCTGTGACCGCTCGATTGCTGTGATCGCGGGTTCGAATCCCGCTGAGGGCAAGGATGTGTTATTGTGTCTGTGTGTTGTGCAGGTAGAGGCCTTTGCGACGTGCTCATCTCTCGTTCAGAGGAGTTCTTCCGGTTGTATGCTTGTGTGTGTGTGTGTGTGTGTGTGTGTTTGATCTAGAAACATCAAGAGGGGCGGTTTAGGCACGAATTGGGCTGTAGCGCTAGAGAAAAAAGAAATTAGTTTAGCAATGTTATGCTGCACTTATGTACTTTCTGGCAATGTTCCTAGTATGACAAGAAATCTAATATCATAGGCAGTAGAGCCTGAGGGCACAGGGGGCTGAGTTCCATCGAAAACAAGACAGGGGCATCCCACCTACGAACCTAGTAAAACAGTCATTATAAAAGGAAATTTGTTCCACTAATGAAAGCTCCTCACTTGCTAAGAATTAATTTAAACAACATTGAAAAACCTTACGCATGTCTAACGGAAATGCATCCAAGATGTAACTGAAGCCAACTGAGAAGCACATGAACGTGATACAAGTTATGTGACATCTCGTGCCGAATATCATGGTTGTGATGGGTGGGTTTTGGGTAGTAGAACTGACGTGCAGATAAGACATGCCCTACAGCGGTAATTATTCACCAGAACACACAAACACACATCTTGGTGGAAGAAAGACGCTTAGAAATAACGTCATGTACAATACTGCTGATTACTCGCGGGTCTTTAACGTGCATTATAGTTCTTAATAGAGCGGACATTGGACTTGCATACGTCAAAAAGTAATCCTTTACATTCAACTATTAACGTTTCATTTTGTAGCGGGCAAAAAGGTTATTCGTGCACAAAATACTACTTCAAAATGGCTTATGGATTTCACTATGTGGGAGTGGTTTGTGGTTATTTAACGACGTTCTAACAAGTTGTGGTTTTTATTTTACCTCGAAAGGTGAGAGAAGACGCGTTGAACAGGGTTTCTTTTGCGCATAGCTCTACTGAATAAAACCACGAAATTATGAGTCACGACTCTCAAGACACGTTAGAAGTACTCTAAATGGGACTGTATTATGGGTGCCATCATGTCAACACGCCCTTGTTCCTGACCTGTCAGGCACGTTAAGTTCATAGACAACTTTGCCATTAAACATTTTCTTCCTTACTTAAAATGGCTCGAGGGCTTTTTCACAGGAACTTCGAGCCTCACATCGGGCCCCTCCAGCCCCCTATTCAACGGGTACTGTGGGTTTTCTCCGCCAGTGTAAAGCAGCCGGGGCCTGAGGCTGACCACTCACCTCCATCTTTTACCGAGGTCAAGAATGAGCGGAGCTTACCCGCTCTCCTCTTATGTGCAGCCATGGCGTGTGTAAGGAAAACTATATCCGTGCATTGTATTGTGAGGTGTAATGTGAGTGCAACTGACCTTTGAATTCCCTTTGGTACAGAAACAGACTGGAGAGAACTCTACAATGTTTTCTACGCGGCAAACCACACTTAAAGAAGTTAGTTTTCTCCTTACTCGTATTTAGCGTCTTCGCGCAGCTGTCTGAGTTTTAATTTAAGTGTAGTATTCAGTGGAATAGATCGGGCTGAGTCTTGATTTCGGAAGTGAGCTGGAAGTCACGACTTACAATTGTGTCTTTACCGACTCCTACAGATCAGTCTGCAGCCTGCTGTGACTTCATAGAAACTTCTTGAATGGTCACCCTGCCTCTGTATATTTTCGAAAGCGTACGATATTAAGACCGTCATTACCGGGCGCAGTGTTTTCGGGATTCTTGCGGATTTTCGAAGGAAGTCGTTGTCTCTTCAAAAGCTGTTACCAAACTTTACCGTAAGGAAGATCAGTAGGGTGTAACAATGCGACACTGTCACAGACAACCTAAGTACGAACTGACCAAAAGAAAATAAAGAGAAAGTGTTAGGGCACGGAGATTACTCCAGTACGACCAATTTCCGGACAAAATTTCCTGCCATATATCGCAGGATATTAGAAGATTTTCGTTGTATTTCGGAATTTTTATTTACTTATTCCATTTTTTTCGCGGAACCCCTAACTATGTTCGGCTGATCCCTGGTTGGGACACACTGGTTTATACTGTCGTAAATGAATGAGATAATATTAATATTCAGCATCGGTGGAATAGTAATTGATAGCGGAAAACCCAAGTACTTTGTTAAAAACCTGCCCAATTATCACTTTGTCCCCCATAAATCCCACAAGCACTGACCTGGGATCTAACATGTTGATCCACTTACCTCTCCTTATTTCTGGATGGTAGTTAAATTACTTCTTCAGGATTAAACTCCGAGTTAGGAACAGCAGCTCGCTGTCAGATTTTTTATTTCAGTTCATAGCGATCTAAGTAAACCACATAGGAACCTGGTCGAAATGGTACAGCCAACAAGTTCACCAATTATTTCCAAGTGAATCTGTATTTCACACAATTTCTTGACAAATTAATGCAGGAAATATACTACAGAGTGTTCTGTAAAAAGTGATGCAGTTTTCTCTAATTGATTGCCGTTATTTTAATTGACCACCGTAAGATAGTTACGAGAATACCGACGCAAGACAAGCAGCAGTGCGTCGAAAGCTTCGCAAAAACTTTTACACAAATCGAACTTTACTTCTCTTTAGTAGTGTAAGGATCGAGAGTTGAACGAAAAGTGTCAATTTTAGGCCATTGTGTTGGGGTGTAACGACGTCTTACCTCACAAAGAAGACTGTTAAAGGGCGCGTCAGAGTTATGATCACCACAGCGCTTATAAAACAAAGGGTACTGTTATTGTTTGAATACACGGAACGTAATCTGTAGTGCTGCAGGGTCTGGATGTGATATCATAGCGCAGCGTTAAATCTTTGATGACTAATATTAGAAGAAATTTCATTAAAAAATCCAGTTCCTACCTCACGGAGTTCAGGCTTTGTGATTAAAGTTCAACATGTTTTATGGACTGAGGTTAATCACTGCCTGTATCTGTCACGATATGTCAGTAATATAATGCTCAGTATTTAAAGAACACCGCTCGGTGTTTCTGAATGCATTTCATAGTGCAGAAGTTCTTAAAATCGCTGTCTACAGTCGTCTTGTAACTCTACAAAACTGATTAAGAAGCCTGAGTGTAGTATTTAACGTATAAATTGTCTATTCAAGCAGGTACCTTGTTCAGCTTTCTGTTTTTCTTACTGAGTCATAAGCTGAGATTTAGTGACAAGCTCTTTACACATTGCTATCGGCTATATAATAGAAGTACATTCATCACTTCAGTTAACATGTGGCTCCACATCACTTCAGTGCATGGCGGTATTTACCATGGCGATGAGGGCAAAGCACGTCACGCGGGCCATGTTGTGAACAGCAAAACCTGCAAACAGAAACAATGGCAGGAAAGCTGTTCGAACAATCTGTTTGTTAACACCATTAACATCTTCCTATTCACATTCGCTGTGATCCTAACGCATTTCATCATTTAACCCCTTAAATCCTGATGGTTACTATATGAACCAGCAGGTTAAAAAAATTCAAAATTCTACATTATGCTGAAAGAGCGTATTAATGTGTTTTTGTGGGTCTCGGAACAAATAGTGGGTATTTCTGTATATAAAATATTAACCGTTCGTTCCTTATAACCGAGACGAGGTGTGTTTACTGCGTTGTACGAGCTGAACGTTTGCATAAAAACTGTAAAAAATGTTCGCAACATTGGCCGGCCATATTTATGCGTCAGTCAAGCTTGCGGTTTATCAGCCCTTATGCCAAGAGTTAATTAAGATAAGGCACTACCTGCTGTACATAGCCTGGACTAACAGAGGCCATGTGAGAGGTGTAATTATGTACTGTGCTTCTTAAATAGCCTTAAGTTTGCAACATATGTGTATACACACAAGCGCAACGTAAAAAGCTTACACGTCACGGCTGCTGTTGAACATTAGGGGCCTCACTTTGAATGTTGCCACTGAGTTATCTTTCAGTGAAGTAAATGTGTCTGTCTCAAAACAAATCTTTGTTTGGCTGAGATCAGCAGCTGGCTACGTGTCAGGTGTGGGACTGAGGCACTTACTCTTCCCCGCTTCGCAGTTCAAACCGTCGCCTCTTTTGATGGATCCTGTCTTGCAGGTGCATGTTCCCGACTTGCATTCAGCGTTCTTCCCCATTGTTTTGATGCACTGTTCATTTCGTATGCAGCCGTCACCGACGCTTTCCCCATCTGGAAAACAGTAACACAGACTGTCTCTGTGACGAAGTTATTTGTGGTTTGATACCAGGCAGGGGCAAGAGATTTTTTTTCTCTTTTTCAAAACGTTGAGACCTGCTCTGGGACGCACCCTGCCTGCTATTCAATGTGTGCCAGTGGATTTTTCCGGCCAGGTAAAGTGTGCGGGGCGCAAAACTAACAACTTACCAACAGCTTCACTCCGGCATCCCTAGGATCAAATTTATTTTTTTATTCGTTATGTATTGTTTAAGCCTGGTTAATGACACTGTGAGTAGCTCAGTGTATAGTGTCAAATGATTGGGTGATAATGTAGAGAATAAGTTGTGGTAGGTAGTGGCATGACCTGGACCGCCTCTGTGGTCTAGTGGTCAGAGTTTCTGGCTATACAGATAGAGAGGTCCCGGGTTCGATCCCCGGCGCTACCAGATTTTCTGAGTAGCAGTGGGTCTGGAACGGGGT
>Ga0123353_10014024_pt1 | contig 11527 bp, 11 predicted proteins | sample TergutLab28metaG_3_FD_92763 | JGI IMG/M metagenome (GOLD analysis project Ga0123353, IMG submission 92763) | Labiotermes labralis P3 segment gut microbial communities from Petit-Saut dam, French Guiana - Lab288 P3 | ecosystem: Host-associated > Arthropoda: Insects > Digestive system > Gut ... | reverse complement strand
ATTGATACGCGAGGGAACCGATACGATTTTCGGTTATCCGGGCGGTTACGTGCTTGATATCTTCGACGAGATTTACAAAGCATCTGACAACGTCCGGCAGGTTTTGACCTGCCACGAGCAGGGCGCGGCGCACGCCGCGGACGGCTACGCGCGCGCCACGGGCAAGACCGGCGTTGTGATCGCCACCAGCGGACCGGGCGCGACCAACCTGGTCACCGGGCTTGCCGCCGCCTACATGGATTCCGTCCCTCTCGTCGCCGTCACCGGCAATGTCGCGATGCCGCTGATCGGCCGCGACAGCTTCCAAGAGGTCGACATCACCGGCGTAACCATGCCCGTCACCAAACACAATTACATCATACGGCGCGCCTCGGACATTTCGGCAACCGTGGCGGAAGCATGCTGGCTCGCGCGGAGCGGCCGCCCCGGCCCCGTACTAATCGATATTCCCAAAGACTTCCAGCAGGAAGACTGCCCTTATATCGTACCGCCGGCGCGCGAGGCTTTGTCCGTCCAACCCGACAACGCTGAACTTGCAGAGGCGGCGCGCTTGATCAACGCCGCGCAAAAACCCCTTATCTATACGGGGGGCGGCGTAGGTATCAGCGGCGCGTCCCGGGAGTTGATTGAACTGGCCGAAAAAATCAACTCGCCCGTCGCATCCACCTTGATGGGGCTGGGGGCATTCCCCGCATCGCATCCGCTGTATGCGGGCATGATCGGGATGCACGGGCACGCGGCTGCCGCGCGTGCGTTGGCGGAAGCCGACCTAATCCTCGCCGTGGGCGTGCGTTTTTCCGACCGCGTGATCGGAGACGGAAATTCGTTCGGCCGCGGCAAAAAAATTATTCATATCGACATCGACGACGCGGAAATCAACAAAAACGTCGCCTGCGATTGCGGGATCAACGCAGATGCGCGCGCCGCGCTGGCCGCCCTGTTGCCGCTTGTCAACAGAGTTGAACGCGCGCAGCGGCGCAACGCGGCAAGCGTGGCGCGCGCAGAAAAAAATCCGGCTCGGGAAAGCACGGACGCGGCCGATCCCCGCGCAATATTGCGGGCGATCGGCCGCTGCTCGGGCGACTGTGTAATCGCCACCGATGTGGGCCTGCACCAGATATGGGCGGCACGCGAAATCGGATTTGACCAGTCGCGGCGGTTTTTGACCAGCGGCGGGCTGGGCGCGATGGGCTACGGCATGGGCGCGGCGATCGGCGCGGCGGTCGGTACAGAAACAGGCCGCGCGGTACTTGTTACCGGCGACGGTTCCTTTCACATGAACTTCAACGAGGTCGTCACAGCGGTCGCCAACAACCTCAAAATCACGGTGTTCTTGTTCAACAACAACACGCTGGGCATGGTTCGCCGGTGGCAAAATCAACTTTATGACGGCCGGTACAGTTCGACCACGCTCAACCGCCCGACCGATTACCGCAAACTCGCGCAGGCGTTCGGCGCGGGCTACCTGGAAATAGACAAGGACGCCGGTGTCGACGAGACAGTCAAGCAAGCGCTCAACGCGCGCCGTACCATGATTGTCAACTGCAAAATAGACATAGACGAGAAATAGCCAATGAGCAACGAAAGCCAAACGCACATCTTTACCGCGCTGGTGAGCAACCAGCCCGGCGTTCTCAATCGCATGTCGGGCATGTTTTCGCGGCGCGGATACAATATCGAAAGCCTATCCGTCGCATCCACCGAGGACGAACGTTTTTCGCGCATGACCATCGTGGTCAACGGCGACGATTATGTCATCGAACAAGTGACCAAGCAACTGCATAAGCTGTACGATGTCAAACGCGTCGCGCGGCTTGACCGTTCCGCCTGTGTCAATCGCGAGCTTTTGCTGGTCAAAATTCGCTGCGAAGCCGCCCGCCGTCCCGAAATTGAAACGACGGTGCGTCTCTATAAAGCCAAAGCAGTGGATGTCTCTCCCGGTTCCGTAACCATCGAACTGACCGGTGAGAGCAACAAAATAGACGGCTTTGTCAACGTGATCAAAGATGGGTACGAGATCATCGAGCTCGCGCGCACCGGTACGACGGCGCTTGCCCGCGGCGACTTTGGAATAAATGACAGGTGACAAATGACAGGCAAAAACAGAGCTGTTACACCTTCAAAGCAAACAAGCCTCATAGAAGCTTCCGCTTGGAGGGGAACAGTGGAGCAGCGAGCCGTACAGCCGCTTGCGGCTGCCGGGTTTGCGAACCGAGCGTCAACCGCTTGCGGTTACCGGACTTTGCGATAGCAAAGTTGGAAAAGTGAGGGGCTAACCCTAAAGAAGCGAGAGCGGAACGTCGACTGGGGGAACCGGAGCGCGTAGGCGACGATGCCCCCTCGAGAAAGGAGTATATCATGGGAAAGAGTTTAGCAAACAACGCGGGATCGGCGCCGGCGCGGGCGATGTATAAAGCGCGGGGTTGGGGCAACGCCGAGATCGCCAAGCCGGTCGTCGGTATTTTTTTGACACAATCGGATGTGATTTCGGGGCTTTCGGACAGGCTGGCCGAAGCCGCGAAGGAAGGCGTGTGGTCGGCGGGCGGAACTCCGGCCGTCGTCCCGTCTATCGGCGTTTGCGACGGTATCGCGATCGGCCACGCGGGCGCGAAATACGCGCTGCCTATGCGCGAGTTGATCGCCGATTCGGTCGAGGCCGCGAGCGCCGCGCACGCGTTCGACGCGATTGTTTTAATCCCCGGCTGCGACATGGCCGTTTCCGGAATGCTGATGGCGGCGGCGCGGCTCAATATCCCCGCTGTTCTGGTCGGAACCGGCTCCATGCTTGCGGGACAAGGCAAGGCCGGCAAGCTGTCGTTCGCTTCGGCCTGCGAAGCGGTAGGCGCGTTGGCGGCCGGCAAAATCAACCGCCGCGAGCTTGACGCGATCGAGACGTCGGCATGTCCGGCCGACGGATCGGATTCCGCCGCCGGTATGAACTGCCTGGCCGAGGCTTTGGGTATGGCGCTGTCCGGCAACGGCACGGTTCCCGCCGTCTACAGCGAGCGCATAAGACTCGCGCGGGAAAGCGGCAAGCAAATCATGCGCCTGCTGTCCGAGAGCATCACGCCGCGACGGATTATGAGCAAGAACGCATTCAACAATGCGATCGCGCTGGGGATGGCGACGGGCTGTTCGACTGACTGCGTATTGCATCTGACCGCAATCGCGGCCGAATGCGGCATAGAACTCACGCCGGATAGTTTTGCTAAAATCAGTCAGAATACACCCGTCCTTTGCCGGCTGATGCCGGATTCAGACGTTACGTTAGAAGAATTGCACCGCGCGGGCGGCGTTATGGCCATACTCAAGGAGCTTGCCGCGGCGGGTGCAATCAAAGCCGATTGCTTAACCGTAACCGGCGAAAAATTGTCCGCGAATTTAGAATCCGCCGAAAATCTTGATCTAAAAATTGTTCACACCGCCCAAAGTCCGATCGCTAAGACCGGCTCGATCACAGTATTGTCCGGTAATCTCGCGGACAGCTGCGTGCTCAAACGCTCGGCTGTGCCGCAGGAGCTGCTGACGCACAGCGGCAAAGCGCGTGTATTCGACCGCGAAGAGGACGCGACTGCGGCGATTACGGCGAGCAAAATCAAAGCGGGCGACGTCGTCGTCATCCGCTACGAGGGCCCCAAGGGCGGCCCCGGAATGCGCGCCATGCTTGCCCCTGCCGCTGCGCTCGCCGGCATGGGCCTTGTTAAATCCGTGGCGCTGATTACGGACGGACGGCTGGGCGGCGCGGGTGCCGGCGCTTGGATCGGGCACGTCTGCCCCGAAGCTGCCGACGGCGGCGCAATCGCCTATATCGCCGAGGGCGACGTGATCGACATCGACATCCCAAAAGGCAAAATTGAACTGCGCGTCAGCTCCAAGGAGCTCTCCATCCGCGCGAAAAAATCCGTCGGCCGCGTCAACGAGGCAAGCGGTTACCTCAAACGTTACAGAACCGCCATCTCGCCAAGCAGCGCGGGCGCGGTGTTAAAAAGCAAATAAGATAATAGTAAAAATCTCCCTTGTCATTGCGAGGAGCGCGGGCGCGCGACGCGGAAATCCCCTCGCATCGTCCGGATGATTGCTTCGTCGCTTCACTCCTCGCAATGACGGGCTCCACACCTGTCATTTATTTTGTCATCTTTCTCTTGACTTAATCCTTCGCTTAGGTGTAAAATGAGTTTTGTTGCGGGTGTTGTATAGTGGTAGTACGGCAGCTTCCCAAGCTGTAAGTGTGGGTCCGATTCCCATCACCCGCTCCAAAAAGCGAGAGTATAAAAAAAGCACTATATGTAGTGCTTTTTTTATTATATTTGGTCTATATAATGTGGCATTAAAACAGTGGGTAAAAAGAGGGTAAATATTTATTCGTTTCCATTTGACACAATTTCTTGAAGTTCCCTTTTCTGTTCCGCAAGCATAATTTCTTGCATTGTATCAAAATTTTTCTCTTTCATCTCTTTATCATATTTGTCAAGGATTTTTTCTTCTCTCTCTCTCTCATATTTGCTAGCTAATTTTTTTGCCCTATCCTTTCTACTAAATATTAAGCCTGCAAAAATATTGTAGTGAGCTAATAGTTTATTATAAGTAGACGAAAGACGATAATCACTAATCAACTTTATTTCCCTCTCGGATAAATAATCGTGAATTGTGGTATTATGTTCCTCTTTTCCAGTTCCTAAAAGATAGTCAACAGATACATCAAAATAATTGGCAAGCTTTACTATTGCTTCTAGACTGGGATTTGCTTTTCCTTTTTTCCAAACGCTGAGAGCATTGTGTGATAATTGACAATCCATCAATACGCTATTGGTTGATTTGCCCGATTTAATAATTAAATCCTCTATTTTTCTAATTGTTTCCATTACTATCTCCGATTGTAAAAATTTATTATAACAATTTTGTTAAATACGCTTGACATATGTAGAATAATGTTATAATATATGATTATTGTTAATATGAATGAACAATAAAATTCTAACATAATTTGACGCGAAAGTCAAATAAAGGAGGCGAAAAAATATGGAAGTGTTGGCAAAGCCGTTTTTAACTTGTCAAGATATTTCGCAGATTCTTAATTGTTCGGCAAGTAAAGCGTCACGGATTCGGCAACAGATTCGAAAGCAGTTAGCGAAAGAAAACAGGCAACTTTTGACGAACGACATACCTACAAAGTTGTTTGTGCAAATTATGTGCTTAGATACAACGCTAATGGAAGTTAAAGAAAGCTGATATTTTTATTTTCTGTAAAGGCAATCTGTTTTTGTTTCTTTTATGAATTTAGGCTCTGTGGGCAAAAAATATTTTTTAGAGGTGCATTTTAATGTATCAAGGACAAGGCAAATTATTAGGTTACAGAACCTACAAGGACAAAAACGGCGTAAATAAGCACGTTTACAGCGTACTTGTCGGAACCATTGACGCGACAACGGGTTTGTACGACAAAAGCGAGTACATAACCATAACCGCAACGGAACAGACGCTAAAAACGCTGAAACCGCAAGACGTCAGTTTTGAGGTAACACCCTACACCTTTAACGGCATTACGCGCAACAGCTATTCTGATATTCACGCTGTCGGGGAGGTGCGGAAATGAGGGAGCGCGAATTAGCCAGAAGAATGGTTGAGGCGGCGGAAATGTCGTATAATTCGTTCGGCGTGGACTACAAAGCCACGATAATGGACTACGACCAGTATTTCGGGAAAGGCGGCTACAATATCGAGCTGTTTGCGGAGGAATGTGACCGGCTCGGCTATGACGTTGTGCCGCTTGAGGACACCCCCCTATCTATGATGCCGCTCAAGGGAAAACTTGTTGTGCAAAAACGGAGGAAAGGAAAATGACGAAACAATCAACAATCAATAAAGATAAGGTAATTTTCGAGATTTTCATGGTAGTTGCGGAGCAATGGCCGTTGGAGGACTTGAAAGAAAAAGCAGAAAAAGTTTGCCGTGAATATTTTCCTAATTGCGACAAAATTATGATAAACACGGTCCGCGACTTCGCCCATCACGCACAGCATTATTATTGGTATCTCAATGTGCTCCGCTCGGAGGTCAACCGCTACGACAAGGAAAACCGCGAAAAGAGGTTAAAACCACTCGCCGCAAGGCGTTTCCCAGCACCGCAAGACAGCGCAGGGGTAAGCGATACGGCAAGTGCGGTATAGCGCGAGCGTAGAGCAACGCGTTCCTTAAAAAAGAAGCCCGACACCCTCACGCCCAACGCGAGAGGAGCGCACAGCAACCCGACAAGGCTCGAACGCTGCCCCTTATCGGAAATTGCACGGTAAGTGCGCAGAAAGCGAAACGCATACCCCGCGCGCGCCGAATGGCCGCGGCTTGGCCGCCCCTCGGCGCGCGGTGTGTTCGCTCGGCTCGGCCGTGGGTGGTAGGGATAGTGTTACCCCTACCACCCTGTGACGGTGTGACGGAACTTAGGGCAGAATGGAGGCAAATTATTGGCAGAGCAAACCACACGCAAAGAAGTAAGGCGTAGGAATTGGGTGTTCACAGTCAATAACCCTCAACAGTCGGAAACTGAATTATTGGAATATCTAAAGGCATTACTACACGTAAAATACGGCTGTTTCGGTCGCGAACGTGGGGACGGCACGGTAGATAATCCGAATGGAACAGAACACTATCAAGGGTATATTGAATTTAGCGAACCCAAGAATTGGACTACGATTAAGGGCTATTTTTCGGAACCGAACGTTAAGCCAAACGCACATATTGACGGACGAAAAGGCACACGGAAACAAGCCCATGACTATGTATTCAAAATCAATGAATATGCCGACAAAGCCCATACCAAATTAGGCGATACCTATTATTTTGGCGAATTTATTGACGACGGCGAAAGGACTGACCTTAATTTACTTAAGGATTTAATCGAGGAGGACGCTACCGATATTGAATTAGCTGAAAAGGCTTGCAAGACTTTCGCAAGGCATTTGCCTTTTGTTGACCGATACAGGCAATTACTGATAAAAGAGAAATTCGGCAAAACTCGCCGCCTTGATTTGGAGGTAACTTATATTTATGGTGCTACAGGATTAGGCAAAACCCGTTGGGTAATGGATACATACGGTGACGGTAACGTATACCGCATAACAGACTATGACGATTTCCCATTCGATAACTATGACGGCGAGGACGTTGTTGTATTCGAGGAATTTCGGAGCCAAATAAAAATAGATAAAATGCTCAATTACCTTGACATATACCCCTTACGGCTCCGCGCAAGATACAACAATAAAATTGCGTGCTTTACAAAGGTTTTTATTGTTACGAATTGGAAACCGTCCGAACAGTACAAAAACATACAACATGAACACCCGAAAACTTGGCACGCTTTTAAGCGGCGAATACATAAGGTGTTCGACTTCGACAAAAGCAAAACCGAACCTGTGTCAAGGATTGAGGCGTTTTCAAACGCTTTGATTGTAGACGAGGAGGATTTGCCTTTCTAAAATGATTTTAAGGAGTATTTTATATGACAATGAAAGACAGAAAACAAGCTGTACTCAACGACATTATGACCGCTTATGAAGCGTACCAGGGCAGGAGCCGAAACAGAGTTGAGGAACGCATACGCGCCCTACAGCAGGACGGTAAACTATCCGCAGACGATAGCGAAAAATTACTTACCGCGCTTACCGATGACCGACAGCACGTTTATAGTATACTTGCCAACTCTTGGCGCGTCCGTGTTAGTTTTAACGATAACCCTGCGGCGAAAAAGACGGAAAACTATCCGTTTGCCGCTCTCGAACTCGATAAGGTATTCGCGGAAAATTTAGACGAATTAGACGCTTAAATTGCGAACGCAAAAGGAGTAGATTATGGCAAGTTATGAAAAAAGGGGCAAAAGATGGACTGTACGTTATTTCGATAACGGCGCTTTCAAACGGCTTTCGGGATTTACGACCAAAAAGGACGCGGAGCAGGCTTATATTAAGCGCATGACGGAAATAAAAGAAGAAAGCAAAATGACGCTCGGAAAACTTGCCGTATTATTTTTGGATTACAAGAAGCTAAAAACAAAGGAAACCACTTTTTTATCCGCAAAACAAGTGACCGAAAAATACATACTGCCCTACTTCAAGGCAAAACCGATTGAACAAATAACTACCGCGGATATTATCGCATGGCAGAGCCAAATTGACGCTATGCCGCTAAAATACCATTCAAAGCGGAAAATACACTTGAATTTTGTAACGCTTATGAACTATGCCGTACAGTTTCACAAACTGCCTGTCAATCCTGTATCAAAAGCAGGTAATTTTAAGAATACGGAATTAAAACAGGAAATGAAGTTTTGGACTGAAAAGGAATTTGAACTTTTTATTAGGGCTGTCGATGACTTGACATACAAGGCGTTTTTTAGTACCATGTATTTAACAGGTGCCCGACGTGGCGAGGTCATGGCCTTAACTTGGCAAGATGTAAACTTGACGGATAAAACTGTAAGCGTTACAAAGACTTGTACAAAAGACACCAGAGACGGAGCTTTCAAAATCACGCCGCCGAAAACGGCAAGCAGTATTCGGCAAATTGCTATTCCCGATGTGCTTGTAAGCCTCTTGGAACGGTTACAGACGGAATATAAGAAATACGAGGGCTACGGTCAAGATTGCTTTGTTTTCGGGTTCTCGCGCCCCCTGCCCCCTACAAGCCTTGAACGAATGAAAAACGCGGCCTGCAAAATTGCAGGGGTCAAAAGAATACGGCTCCACGATTTCCGACACTCTCACGCAAGCCTACTATTGAACAAAGAACAAAATATATTGCTTGTCGCTCAAAGGCTTGGACACAGCGATATAAAGATGACGCTTAACACTTATAGTCACTTGTTCCCGAATAAGCAACGGGAACTAATGGCAAGTTTAACCGTCGAATTAGATTAAAATCTTAGTGGGTGAAAATTGGGTAAATATTTTTGCAAAGTATGCGAAAATATGATAAATATGGCAAGCTTTAACCGCAAAAACACACAATAACACTACTTGCCATATTCCCATCACCCGCTCCAGCAAAAGGGTTGTTTTTCAGAGGAAAACAACTCTTTTGTATTATATTTTGCAAAACAAAATGATTTTCGCGCAAGCGCGAGTGGCGGTTTGTTAGGGAATATCATTCGAAGCAAAAGCCGAGAATATCATTACGAAGTAATATCATTGGCGTAGCCAAAATCATTAAAACGAATCATTTCCACATTTTCATGGACAAGACATGAACTCAGCCAAATACCTTTTGAACGAAGTCTTTTCAATAGCTCCGATTTAGCGTTTCAAACCCGTTTGCTTGATTTATCCCGCCTTTCCCGATATAATAATTATATAAAAGAAAATTTCTTAAAGGCAGACAATCAAAAAGTTTCGCAGTTGATATAATCAATCTATGTGGTATCATAAAAGCCAAGTCCATGCTTAATAAATCAACAATGCGTATTTGATAGCAAGTTGCAACGGCGAAGGAGAATAAATAGAATTATGAGTTTAGAGATTGAGAACAAAGTCATTGCTCTTTTGATAGATTCTGACAATATTTCAAGAGATTATTACGCAGTCCTTTTGGATGAACTTAGCAAATACGGTCGTGTTACATATAGGAAACTTTATGGTGATTTTTCAAAGCCAAAAGCAAATGGATGGCAACAAGCCCTATTGGAACATTCGATTGAACAAGTACAGCAAATTGCTTACACTTCTGGCAAAAATGCAACTGATTCCACTATGATTATTGATGCAATGGATATCCTATATAAAGGAAAGGTTGACTGCTTCTGTCTCGCAACAAATGATAGCGATTTCACGAGTCTTGCCATGCGCTTTAGGAATGACAATCTCGTCATAATTGGTGCTGGCGTAGAAAGAACTCCTAATTCTTTTAGAAGGGCTTGTGATAGATTTATTCCAATTGACGAGCTTCTTAAAGCCAAAAATGAAGCTTCCATCGATGAAACTCCGAAAGCTACTCCTAATGAACAGCCAAAGTTGAAAACCGATACTCCGCCAGGAACCAAAAAAGCTGACACAATTATAACGAAAAAAAGAAAAAACCTTGTTGACATGGCAACAGCAATAATAAAAAACGGGGCGGAAATTGACGGTAAAATGCACTTCTCAACATTTATGAATGAACTGTATCGCAAAGAAAATGACTTTAACCCAAAACTGTATGGACACACCAATAGCAGTGCCGGATCATTTTTCAAAAGTCTTACAAAAAACTTTGTTCTTGAAAAAAAAGGAAATGTTGATTATATCGGGTTAAACAAATAGGAATTAGACATTTCCGAAACCGAGCAAGGCGGCGGATAGCAAATCTCTAATTCGGAGAGTTTGTATCATCGTGCGAGCAAGGGGCCCACAATGATCTGAATTGTGGGCCCCTTGCAATGATATTTTTCCTTTGGAATGATTGCTATCGCAATTATACCTAACCGGCGAATGTTAGGCGAAACGGTCTTGAAATATTCTTCACTCCGTATTGACTTTGATTTTGGTGATTCCCAATTGCAAGACCGTAACCAAGAAATATGAGGTTTCGACGATGACGATGATCAGCAAAGCGAGCGTCAGCGTAGGCGTCATAATGTCAAAAATATTGCCGAGAAACACGCTGAGCCCCACGCAGCCCAGGCCCGCGACAAACCATACGGTCATGCGGTAGGCGTCCGGCGGCATACACAGCTTGAACAGCATGGTAAGCCCTGTGAAGGTGATAATTAAAACCGAGCAGGACCTAAACTGCGGGCTTGCCATCACCGTGGCGATGTTCGCGCCCGGCGCAAAAGCGCCGAACAAACCGGGCCGGATCCCCGCAAAAATAAAGAGCGCGAGAAAGCTGAGCAACAGCGTCAAGCCGCTGGGGACCGCGTTTTTGAGCATATTGAACATAAATCTGCCCTGTATGCGGCTCCGGCTGCCCTGGAAGGCCAGAAAGAACGAGGGTATACCGATGATGCAGAACTCCAAGATCAGCAAGTTCTTGGGCTCGAACGGATAGAGGATTTGGAGGATCACGACGAACACCGCCATCAGCATCGAAAACAGCGTCTTCATCAGATACAGCGAGGACGACTTTTGGATGTTGTTTACCACGCGCCGCCCCTCCATCACCACCTGCGGCATGTTGGAGAAATTGCTGTCCCGCAAAACCATATGCGACACGTTCCTCGCCGCCTCGCTGCCCGAGGCAATCGCCACCGAACAGTCCGCTTCTTTGAGCGCGAGCAGATCGTTCACGCCGTCGCCCGTCATCGCCACCGTCTTGCCCTTGGCCTTGATGGCCTTGATCAGCAAGCGCTTTTGCTCGGGCGTTACGCGCCCGAACACGGTATATTGGTTGGCGAGCTCCACCACCTCTGGGTCGGTCATGCCGTCCAGCGACACGTATTTTTCGGCGTTCGGGACCCCGACGCGCCGCGCAACCTCGGACACGGTTACAGGGTTGTCGCCCGATATGACGGTAATCGCCACATCGTTCTCACGGAACCATTTGAGCGTATCGGCGGCGTCCT
>Ga0123353_10014023_pt1 | contig 11527 bp, 7 predicted proteins | sample TergutLab28metaG_3_FD_92763 | JGI IMG/M metagenome (GOLD analysis project Ga0123353, IMG submission 92763) | Labiotermes labralis P3 segment gut microbial communities from Petit-Saut dam, French Guiana - Lab288 P3 | ecosystem: Host-associated > Arthropoda: Insects > Digestive system > Gut ... | reverse complement strand
AGGTGGGATGTGGGTATATGGACTGGATTGGGCTGGCCCAGGATAGAGACAGGTGGCGGACGCTTGTGAGTGCGGTAATGAACCTTCGGGTTCCGTGAAATGCGAGGAATTTCTTGACTAGCTACAAACCAGTTAGCTTCTAAAGAAGGACTCTGCACCATGGAGTAAGTAAGTAAGTGGAGGAGACGCCCACCTGATGAAGACATTAACTTCAAATGTATTGAATAAGCAGCTAGAAACGGCTGCCAATTAGCGGTAATCCAACTTGGGATTTTGGAGGAGAGAAAAAACCTCACTCAAAAGGAAAAAAGACAGAAAGTTACGAAATTTTACCCAGGGACCTGCAATCATACGTAAGACACTCGCTCAGAACAGACTGCAGCGGCGACAGTTCTGTGAACACGTCATGTATGTGTCAGCTGTGTCACTGCCGGCATCGACAGGAGTCTGTCCTCTACGATTAGGTGCACAGAATGACTTTATAACCCATGGCAAACCACAGTTAGAACCTTATATATTTCACAAAAGCAAAGTTGTCTCTCTGCATGCCACGAAGGGGCGTGAGGGAGAGGAAGTATAGTTGCGCTAATTTTCAATTCCGACATCAAGAAGAACCTTGTGACAACTTAAGCACCGACCACTTTATCCCCGTGGAACGCCCGTTACCCACTGACCAGAAGGCCAGATGTGACCCACAGGCTGTCGGGGCGATTTGGAGGAGATAAAAATCCCTAAATGTCTCCGAAATCGAACCAGGATTTCTCAGTTGTTCAGCTAGTAGCCCAGTGTCTATAGGCTGCCCATTAATGTGTACTGATTAAACGACGCTGTAATTTTCTCAGACAGTGTAGCATTGAATGATAGGATGACAAGGGAATAATGAATAAGAAAGGGGATCTCGCAAAATTTTAGATTCTATTCCGGAATTTAGCTGGAGGCAATGAGGAAAACCGCGACTCATTATTTGGTATAGTCAATTTCTGATATTTGAAACCGGAACATCACTTGAACGACATATTAGGCACCCGCATATTCATCAGAGGATGCGAGGACAATGTCCTCTTGAGACTGATAAATCACAAGACGTGTTAAGTGAGTCTTCGTGCTCACAATTTCTACTTCAGCGTAAGCCCACCTGCGTACAATCCAAACTTCACGGCTATCAGACAGGCTGTTCTAGCAGTACAACCACGGAGATATGAGGTCCAGTTCTCTACCGGGCTATCTGACTGAGATTTCCAATTCTTCCCCCTCCTCTCCAAACACAGTCGGTTTCGACGGTAGTGCTGCCCAACATTATCCATACACGCTGCAGTCACGCAAATCACCACCACCTGTCTGGCGATAAATCCCACCTTCACACTTCAACCATGATTGTTAAATAACCTACGCATCCATCAACAGAACAGTGACAGAGACCAGACGGATAGATGAAAGTGAAGTGCCCTCAAATGATGCCAACCAAATCGACTGCACGCTGCTTTGCATTGCATGAACCAACCACACTTTTACAATCTACGTAAAGTACATCCAATAACTTCGCATACTAAGAAAGTCTCAGGATCAGTCATTAATCAGTCCCATCTCTTATAACATATCATAAGAATTCTCAGTAATACGAGAGAAGATTAAGGGCTCAAAATATGTAGGCTCGAGAACAATGCCTGTGCCGTAATGGAAAAACAGGCTCAGTGGTCTGGGTTTCAACGGACAGGCAAAAGGCCTCTGGGATCACGTCTGCCTTCAGGCAGCCAAATTTAAGTGCAGGGTTAAATATTTACTATGTTTCATACCCATCGAAATTACCTACTTTCGCGCCGTTGGGAAGCGACCGATAAAACTTCTATGTTCGTCCTTCCGACTGTCTGTACGAACAAGACATTACAAAGCTAAAGATCACTCAGAATTTAATGAAGTTTTACATAGCAGATTTTCAATTAAAAATGAAGAAATTTCAACTTTTATTAAGTTCGGACAGTACTGAAGACCCTTTTACATACAGGTCTCTTGGTCTTTTTGGGGGGCGTGAGCATTCACATCTCTGCTCTGCGAATGGGCATAGCGTTGACTTCCTGCTCCGCTCATGAGCAGTGCCTATTACGTTTCAGCCCACAAGCAAGTTGCAAAACAAAATCAAGTGCGGTATGACAAAAATTAAAATATTCTCTTCCAGTTAGTGTGTACCCCGTTCTTTTGGTATCAGCAATACAAAGAAACATGACAAGAATCTTGGAAACACTCCATTACCTCACCATGCGAGTCGACAGGTTTCAGCTGCGATGCCGTCCAGACATTCGGTCTTCTCAGAGGGTATGTAAAGGAGGTTGGCAGCTGGAAGGTCTGTCGGTCCCACCTTCAATTGGAACTTGAAGTAGAATAAATCCAACAATTCTTCTTTGACAGCCTGACCCATGAATGTGAGATCAACAGGCCGTCCCGAAATGTTGTAACCAATCAAATATATTGCGTAATATCTTAGAAGAGCGAAGGCCATATATTCCATAGAGGATTTGTAGAAAACCGACAGCCTTGCATATAGCTGTTACACATGAAATAAAGTGAAATGCCAACTTGATGCAACTAGGTAATGTTATTGATGCATTCTTAGCTCGACATGTTTCGGGTACATACGCCCATCATCAGGAGCATTAGATGTTGAGTTGCGAGTCGCACGGCACCATCCGTACCGCACACACGACCTACGCAGCTGCTCTCAAGACCACCACCCATCCAAAAACTCGGCGCAGAAAACCATATGCTGCAACTCAACATCTAATGCTCCTGATGATAGGCGTATGTACCCGAAACATGTCGAGCTAAGAATACATAAATAAAATTACCTAGTTGCATCAAGTTGGCATGTCACTTCATTTCATGAGGAAGACGCACGGTCAAACAACCCTCAAACTGTTACACAATGTGTACTTTCCATATCCTACCGCACCATTTTGCCTACGCGCAAAGATAGGACATATAAAACAAAATGAGAAATATGTAATACAAGACGTAGTTTTATATTTTGTACAGAACTCTTCTGTCTGTCCTTTCTGTCCTTTTTTTTTTCTTACCTTCTCTCGGGCTGGTTACTATTATAATACAACAAAGTGCAATGCATATATCGATCTAAGGTCACTGTTGTTTGGTGTTAAACAACCATGTGCACGCATTATCTGATATTTAAATGTTAACAAATGTGCTATAGAGGAACGTAATAGAGAAAAACACGTGAATTTACAAATTTCCGACTAAATATCCCAGATTTAATAAAAGCAAGAATAACTCAGCGTTTGTTTTTCGAAGTCAGTAACGGATTTATTTATTTAACGACATTGTCCATATCTCCTAATATAAAGTGTCAATACATTTTATCAGATGCATACAAATTTAATGTAGATTCCCGGGAATACGAGACCCCTTGATAAACCTATGTATACATATGAGGATAACTTTAAAATAGCTTCTATGTTTCTCAAACTATGCATTTTCTTACTTTCCACAATTTTAGAAACCAACAAACTGCACCAAACAAAAACACAGTAAAAGAGATCACAAAACAAACTTTTAATAAAATTATTTTTATGTTCCTCCTCCTCCTCTGTACTGTCACATTCCCTAATGTACCTAGTCTCATCCTTATTCTGAGCGCCATCTTTCAGATCTCCCAATGTTTCTGCTTCCCTGAGGTCCGGTCTGTATTGCATTACACTGTCCTAGCCAGTATTACTAGCCTCTGGTTTCTCCCTCTGGGCTTCCCACGGCATTCTCCGCTTTTCAGTATCCTCTACTATGCCATCTACACAAATTTACTCAGTATTTCATTGCGCATATGGTCCCTTTAACCTACAGCCATCAATTCAGTTGTGTTGCCCCTCCAGTCACGCCTGGGCCTCACTTTGAATAATCCACATATCAGACCTAAGCACCACATAAAGAATTATCATCTCGAAATACACGACGACCGATTTATTTCTGTCATTGGCAAGTTAACCGCACACAATTTTTCTCCAATTCTATTCTCAAGCTCAACAACTTGTGCAGACGTAACAGTGCTGTATACGATTGCACGGTCCAACCATCAGTTCTCATATCACTACGCAGTTACATTAGAGGAACTGAATACTTGAACTACGAGATTTAAAAATCGCACAACGGTATTTAAGATTATGGTAAAGCTGTTGAATTTTGTAGATACGTTAGAATAATGTTTCGGACAACCGTTGTGCTTCAACCATCAGGGTCGAACCTGGTACCCAATTACCAAACTACAAAGCTTCGAATCCCCGACCACCACAATGTAAACAATTTCAATAGCTGCAGGATTAAAAATAGTTATCAAAAGCCAGTTTCGTTCGACAGTTTTTCATTTATTGCTCTCTGAAATACAAGCCTCGGCAGTTCCGCAAACCAACACCAGCCCGCGCATAAGCGTGAAGGTGCATGTAAGTATGAGCGAGTCGATACCGTACTCATTAATCACAACCGACATTAACCCGTAGCCCAATTAGTGTTAAAACAAGTTACACCTCATGGGAAATACAACTCATGTGCCATTCGTCTGCGGCACGCTCAATTAACTGCTGATACACAGCTAAACGTTCTTACAATGGAGAGTTAAGTTGGCGACTTGTTGAAAGGCCATACTACATTTAGGAGTACTGCACTTCAATTTAACGTTGCTATCAGCAATTCAGGGTCCGTATAGTGACGAATGTGAGTACAATAAATCAGAAAGGAAGTGCAAGGAATCGATGATGGTATAATTTAGGGTAACATCACGGCTTAGGGGAGTAGGTGTAATGTAGTGTAGTAACATGACGTATGGGTTTAGACACAATGTAAGGTACTATCATGACATACGGGTGTATGTACCGAGGAAACCACGAAAGCATCAGGATGGTGGATGCCGAAGCCACGTTGGAGGGAAGTAGCTGTACCAGTATTATGACCAGTACCGGAGGCTGCGGTTACAGTTTTTGGTACTCCTGATGATGGGTGCTGTGACACCCGAAACATGTGGAGTGACTTTCCAGTAAATAAATATCTGCATACTGTTGCATCTAGTTGGATTTTTATTCACATTGAATTATTATGCACGGAACCATGAGCTTAAAACTCATATTTTAAATTTCGTTCTACACTCATGGGGTCCTTGTACTTATCATTTTTCTACTTTATATTATGTCGTCCTTTCTACAACCAGGCAGAAGTCAAAGCTCGGGAAAACCAGCATAAGGAATTTCCAACAACAAACTGGCACCCCTTTTAAGTGATGGCTACACTTAACACAGCGCTTGGGTAAAGCGCAGCACTAGACTGTATGCCAGGCGACGGTGAAAAACAATTTACTGTAGATTGTTATGCAGTGGCACGTCACTTTTACAAACTACAATCGTGAATGTTTTCAGCAAAATTCTTTGCCCCACTCACCTTTTGATATACTCTTTAAAAAACTGAGTTCCAAAGAAATAAATGTATTTTTTCGTGTGTTAAAAAACATAGATGCGTTTAAAATCTAGATGGCTTAAATTCCTAGATCGAAAAGTTACAACAGGCGAACAAAGCATGCAGTGTCCAATGGATACTGCAGGCTCTTTCGATGGAGCCAAAGAAGGCGGAGCCTAAACCCGACCAATCACTTCCCTTCATTGCGAGGTTAACGAGACAGACAATTTGCATACAACGCAACATTAGGGACGTTCGTGCAACCATAGTTGCAGCGGAAAAGCAATAATTACGACACATTCGGCGTGACTGTAGCCTTCAGTATCCAGCATGCAAAGCGCATGCGCCATATTTTCATCTGTGGCCTGTCAGGCTCTACTTTATTTGTTCATATTATCTTATAAACAGGAATTTTTAAAAAAAGTTATTGTACAAAAATTTTTGTTTTTTATTTTCTCTACGACATTTGTCGCAACATTTCTCACTCTAAGAAGAACTGGGCGAGATAATATCACAAATGTATTCTGGCATTCATGTAAAGTACCCGTTATTCTTCTCAGATTTTTATAAAACTTGCATATTTTCAAAACCTTTTCGAAAACTACAATTTCAAATAAAATGAAAATGGGTTTAATGGGAGCCGAGTTGTTCTATGGGGGCGGACGGATGGACGGACATGACGAAGCTAATAGTCGCTTTTCGAAAGTTGAAAACGCGTGGAACTATGATCCCCTTCTCCTCTATGACATCATGGTGTGTGGGAAAATTAATTACGCAGTGACAACCGTGCTAAGGGTTTAGTGATTAGCGTTAGCACACCGGAGACATGATCCTGGAAACTGTAATTCTGCGGAACGCATTTTTGTCTTCTTTAATTTATTACGCCTACACACGTGTATCCTACCACGCCTTCGTTGCCTCCTCCTTATATCGTCCTATACGTACCGAAAAATGCAATGTTATTGCAAACGAAATCGATTAATTTCTTGAAGTAGACATTAAACAAAAGCTGTGGAAATTGTGTATCGTTTGTTTTCTTAAATGGTGTCGTTTGAGGTGAACAGCCTTGCGCGGCGAACGTAAGGACTAGGTCAGTGTTGTTGACGCTGGACAGACAGCGCGCTGATTCGACGGCAGTAACACGGTGCCAATCAGAACATCATACGTTGACGTCGTCGTAGTATTACGAACCGAAAGGTAAGTCTGATTGAGGCAATGATGGCAGGAAGCAGTAAAGCATGATTCCAACGCTTCATTAATTGAAATGTACGTTTTTTTATGTCAACTGATTCACCCTAACGTAGAAATCGGTGCGCGGTTTCGTCGAAGATTAACAAGCAATTTACAGTTCCGGCTGAACTCCTCAATCGTTTTGTAGGATGCATACAGCAAGATGCTGTGAAAGTGGGTAAAGGCGAACAGTACAGTCACTCACTACACGCCACACAATATGCATCATACGGGGAATGGATCCAATTTGGACCAAGGAAGAACAGACGCTTGTACACAAAGAATTAATTAAAATGAAGACACCTATATTTTTTAACCATCTGAACAAACAAGCCGTATTATCACCACTGTTTCAGCATATTATATTATATTATATTTATGTGCATAATTTTCATCGAAATCTGTAAAATTCTACGCTATTGATACCACAACACATGTACGCATATTGCGACGCACTACGGTATGTTTTAGAGAAATTTTGGTGTCAGCTCCACGAAGATGGAGAGACAACGCCGAAACATGTAGGAGCTATGTAAAAGAGTACGCATAAATTATAGAACAGTGCATTTATTGGTGTCACGCGAGTTTTTCCTAGAGCAGTAAAATTTCTTCACTGTGGTGTGGTTCAAGTTTTCGCTTTCTTCTGCTCTGAACAGAACTCCAGTACACCAATTCTCCAGGCTTACTTTCCCTTCAAGACGAGCTTTTGCTCATAATTTATAGCTGAAACCTTATAAATCGAAAGACAAAATCCAATAATTAAAGTGATTAAGTGATAACGAATACCTCTCCTGCTGTGTTCTAACATTAGTGATTAATTTGCCAAACTCTGTCCTGGCACTCGTTTATACAGTGTTAACAATAAATCATCACCCATATTTACACGGTAATGTTGTGAAGTCTGAAATTTATGTTCAATACATAATACACAAAACGTAACTTCATACCAAACAAAAAAAACTCCACGTATCGATTACGAAGCAAAATCGGCAAATTCTGCCTTGTTCATTACGAAAATCAAACGAAACAGACACGTACACAGTGTGGACATACAGAAGAATTTATAATCTTAGTAATTAACTAACTTAATGCACAAAATTTTGTTTTACAATAAGGTTATTATATGCCTCTACATGTTTCGAGCACTATGTGCCCATCATCAAGAGGTCAAAATTGTATTATACAGCATCTGGTATCATCACACTCTCTAGGTGGCCTTCCTGTGCACAGGTTGAGAGTGTCCTCTCTCAACCTGATGGGCACACAGTGCTCGAAGAATGTAGAGATATATAATAAATTTATTGAAAAACAAGATTTTTTTGCATTAAGTTGGTTAAGTACTAAGATTGTACTGAGATGCGCGGTCAGCAGAACATAAACAAAAGCAGAAATAATGTCAAAACAGGTGGCACAAGCAGTCAACGCTGACAAACGAACAGTGCCATCTGTATACACTGTCAGGAACGGAATATGAGAAGTAGTTGTCCTCTGCATGAGATAGTCCGCTAACGTTGGGAAGGTGTCATATGAACTCTGTAGCGAAGAAAACAAGTAGAATATGAATAAAAAGATAAACCCCATTAAGCCACAGTCCCTGCTTTTATGAAAATCGGCGGTCCACGATCGCAATTACAAAAGTCTACAACTAGCCGTATCTTGATACACACGATTTCGGTCCACACCTGCACCCTCTTTACTCAGCATCGCGTTTCATTTCATCCTCCATCTGAAACTCAGTATTCGTATTTCTAAACAGTACAAACCCTTCAAATTCCCCAGATTAAGTGTCGTATGCAAGAGGTTTGGGAATCTCGCAGACATACTGAAAAAAATGTGCAAGTATTTTGATACGTTAAGTTGTGTCAATGGGTATAACAGATACCGACGTTTCGGATGATAATAATAATCATTCCTCTATATTTGAGGTCAAGCACCCAAGTCTCTTAGACTCACTGAGGCTGAAGAGGAATAAACTGATTATTTGAGCCTACATTCTTCTCACGCATTTACGTTCAAGTCGGTATGATCCCTGTTCAGAGACAGGCAGTTCTGCAGTTATAATTTAGTGGAACCTTGTTGTTCTGTGGGCTGCACCAAGGCATTCCGCCACTGCCGTGGAGTAATTGCGGTCCTTTTAAAATTCGCAGATGAAATAAATTTTGAGTTCGGATTTTTTTAATTTTGCAGTTTCCTCGCAACCGATCATGCATATATAAAAGCCAGCCATCCGACCGACCCACAATATTACACGACATATTTTCCGCCATTGGTATTGTCCATAGTTTGAATGACGAAATGAAGAATTAAATTTTTGTGGTGTTCTGCAGACTGCACTGCGTCGGTCCAGGTGCCTCGCGAGGTGAAAAGTTTCAGATTCTCCGAAATAAAGTGATAAAAATTACAAGTATGGAGAGGATGCTTGATTTAGAGGTTATATGACAACTATCCGATTTGATAGAATTATCTGGGGGAAGCTTAGGAAAGAGAAGAAGTAAACGGTTTAAATTTTAATTCACACAGTACATTGTTCCTCTCATACTAAGGCACATCCGTAGATTAAGGACGGTTATGAATAGGGTGCTGAGGGGTATATTTAAAACTGAGTGGGAGGAAGTAACAAAAGGGAAGATAAATTTACACAACAGCGTGCTTTACAATGTGTGCTTTCACGAAATATAATTAGGATAACGACATCCGGGAGAATGAAACATGCTTCGTAAGTACACAGCAGCCTACTTATGGATGGTTCGGGAAATAGGCCTACAAAATTTGATTCTAAAACTCTCAGAGAAAGAAGGAATTTAAAAAATCTACGTATGTACTTACATACTGACGTGCAGAACGGGCTTGGGTCACTTAAAATATAAGAAAATAAACTAAAATCTACGTATGTTAAGGAAATAAGATCTGAATAGATAATTAATTCTTGTGATACTGGATACAATGCAGTGGCGGGTTCTTGGGAACATTCCGAAAGTTTGCAAAAGTCTGAAAGGTTTTTCACGTAAGGCTCTGTTCTATAATAATAATTATAATTATACTTATAACACAGTTATGAAACTGATATTCTAAACTATACAATGAAAGGTCCATAACAACCGATCGCTCGTAACAACACATCAGACACAGTTATGCTTGACAGAACATTCAGACATCTTCTACAGCACCATCAAACAGAAGATCGAGAAATATACAAACATAAAACAAAAGCTAGGAAGGATATGGCAAATGAAAGCAGTCCACATATTACTATCAGTATTATCCACTACGGACATTATCCTAAACAAATTGTACGACAGGGTGAAACTGCTCAATCTTCGCCCTAGTCTATATATTTCAATGCAGAAAGCAGTAATTCTTACTACATGTCGCACTGTTCGACAATTTCTAGCAGAATGATGAATAAGAAGTGCTCGGTCAGTGATCCTTACATTTTGAAAACCAAATAAACAGCTGTGATTTTAAAAGGAAAGTAAATAATAATAATAATAATAATAATAACCACAGAATAGCTGCAAATTTACATGATATAAACACACGGTTTGTTTCAGCTATACTTTTGTAAGCATTGTGCATAATAAATGAGGTGGTGGTGGTGGTGGTGATAACATAATGTGAAAGTAAGATCATGATCCAAACCGTATTACTGTATTATTCTCAAACCAAAGTTGCTTGTACAACAGTGTAACAACCATGCGTTTAGCTGGTCCCCTCAGCCACGTACGGTCTTCAATGGTAAGCTGTACAGAACTTCAAACAGTCGTCGTTCTGGGTGGGACAGAGTGGGACAAAAAATTGAAGATAAATAACATGGAGATTTAAGCAAATTCTGATACTAGAAACCCAATCGGACTGCAATAAATGATTACACTAAACTTAAAACATCTGCATGACAAGTAATTAATGTTTTCTCGGACTAAAAGCCGCGTCGGGCTGTTAAGTACACCAACTGCGGTGTTTAACCCACCAACTCACGCGGCTGTCATGATATCCTAACTCTGATGATGGAAATGGAATCACTCTCCGAAACAGTGCTTTGCTTGAAATTGCCGCGGCCGTCAACCTGATATTTTAATGAATGTCGCCCGGAGCAGCGTCTAGTCACACATTCGTATTATAAATGAAGATAATGGTACAGTTTTCTACATAATCATCAGGCCATAAGGAAATATAGAGAGCTGGATGCTTAGCTCCACGAAGTCTTAACACTGGCACAATATGCAGGTTAGTTGTCGGTGGGAAAAGTCACCAGTACTCAATGAATGGGGTGGATGGGAAAACGTAAAGAAAGTCTACCCATGTCGGAATGGAACCACGGTTCCTCGGTCGTCCAGAGCGAAACTTATTCACGATACTGTGATTGTCGCTCGCCGAATCACAAGATCGTTTCTATCGTACAATAGAAATTTGCAGCATCTCTAAAGTATTCCCAGGACCCGCATATGACAATCCAGCGTTACAGTCGCACAATAATGGTGCAACACTTTCTGCAGATTCATTAAATTGCTAAGTCATCCAAAATGCATTTCACAGACCTCAGCAAATTAGTGGCAACAGGTGAAATGTTTCGCGGCAAGTAACGACTAATACGTGTCGAGAGACTTCTAGAATGTTCTTAATTACACAGCGCCGTGCGGTCTAAGGCGTAAATCTCCGGCCGCTTGATTGCGGGTTGGAATCCCACTGAGGACTTGGACGTTGTCTGTTGCGTTTGTTGTTGGTTGTGTAGGTAGCGGCCTTTGCGAGGAGGTAATCACTCGCTCAGAGGAGTCCTCTCCGGTGTGTGTGTGTGTGTGTGTGTGTGTGTGTGTGAGGGTGGATGCGCACGCTTGTGTGTGTTGGTGTGTGTGTGTGT
>Ga0123353_10014022_pt1 | contig 11528 bp, 9 predicted proteins | sample TergutLab28metaG_3_FD_92763 | JGI IMG/M metagenome (GOLD analysis project Ga0123353, IMG submission 92763) | Labiotermes labralis P3 segment gut microbial communities from Petit-Saut dam, French Guiana - Lab288 P3 | ecosystem: Host-associated > Arthropoda: Insects > Digestive system > Gut ... | reverse complement strand
GTATTTTTTTCGATCGCCGCCCCGCCGCCCGTCCAAAAAGGCTGGCGTGTCGGCCAAGATGGCAGCCGTATCAGGTGGAAACCAAACGTGGATTCGTAGGAATGATTGAACAGGATAGTTGTCATATTCGACCGCTATGGGAATCTTGCGGCCAGACGCGATATGTTCTCGGATATAGATTCACCCTTGGTGTCAAGGGCTTTTTGAAGAGAAAAAAAGAGCACATGGAGAGCTGCAAAAAAGTCTGAAAAAATACATGCGACCCTTGACAGGGAGGAGAGTATAGTGGTAAAAAGTGGTAAAGAGTGGTAAAAATGAAGCCCCGTTTCCGCAAGAGCTTTCATCGCAGTCTGGATTCCAAGGGCAGGCTTATGCTGCCCCCGGAATACAGGGACATCATTGGCGCGGCGTCAAGCTCCGGCGGTTTTGTGCTTACCGGCTATAGCAAGTTCATTGTGGCCTACACCTTGCCGGAATGGGAAGCCTTTGAGGAGAAAATATACGCGGTGCCGAATCCCAGCTTGGATCTGAGCAATTTTCGCCGCCAGATGCGAGGGCGCGCCGAGGAACTTGAGCTTGATCCGCAAGGCAGGGCGCGTATTTCGCAAGCTCTTATGCGCTTCGCCGGATTAAGTAAAGATGTCCTTCTTGTGGGGCAAGGCAGCACCTTCGAAATTTGGGATACGCAGCGCTTTGAAGGCATTGAGCTTGATGATGCCGCGCGCGCTCGTGTGGCTACAGAACTGGCCCAGAGCGGCATAGATTTTTCGCTGTGAGCGGTGTGGACATAGACGCGACTCCTGCGGCCGCCGCACTGCACACGCCGGTGTTGCTTGAAGAGAGCATGGAGCTTTTGGCTCCACGAGAGGGCGGGCGCTATCTGGATGGCACTGTCGGACTCGGCGGCCATGCGGAAGCCATTTTACGACGCGGCGCCCGGCTTTGCGGCCTTGATAGGGATCAAAGCGCTCTCAAGCTCGCCGATGGGCGCTTGAGCGTTTTTGGCAAGAGAGTGTGCCTGTTTCTTTTGCCTTTCAGCGAGTTTGCGAGCGCTCTCGACAAGCTTGGCTGGGACGAAGTCGATGGAATGCTGCTGGATATAGGGGTTTCGTCCATGCAACTCGATACGGCGGAGCGGGGTTTCAGCTTTACAGCCGATGGCCCGCTGGACATGCGCATGAACCCTGAGCCCGGCAAAGCCTCTGCCTGGCATCTGGTCAACCGGGAACGTTTCGACGTTCTCAAGCGGATTATCGCCGAATTCGGCGAAGACCCGCAGGCCGGGCGCATCGCCCGGCGTATTGTGGAAGAACGGCAGAAAAAGCCCATTGACAGCACGCGGCAGCTTGCCGTCCTGGTGGAACACGCCTATCCGTCCGCCTGGCGGACGAAAGCGCGCAACCATCCCGCCACGCGTACCTTCCAGGCTCTGCGCATGGCGGTCAATGACGAACTGGGCGAACTGCGGCGTTTTCTGGAGAGGGCGCTTCCGCGTCTGCACAGCGGGGGCAGGCTTGCCGTCATTACCTTTCATTCCCTGGAGGATCGCATGGTCAAACGCGCCATGCGCGACTGGGCGCAGGGCTGTCTGTGTCCGCGCCATCTGCCGCGCTGCGTATGCCGGCACGTTCCTGAGGCGCGCATCCTGACCAAAAAGCCCGTGTGCGCCTCGGTGAAGGAAGTGGCGGACAATCCCAGAGCCGCGAGCGCCAAACTGCGAGTTGTCGAAAAAACAGCGTCTGCCGGGGACGGCCGCCATGCGTAAGGGAAGAGGAAGCACGGGCTGGCTTGTGTGCATTGTTCTGGGGGTGCTTGCCAGTCTGGTGATGGGTTTGATTATGGTGTGGAGCAATATCGAACGCATGGACATCAATTATTTCATTAATCAACTCCAGGCTTCCGTGAGGGAACGCCAGGAACATAAGGCGAAGCTGGAAACGGAACGGGAATTTCTGCTTTCACCCAATGAATTGGGGCGCCGAGCAGCCGCCCTGGGCATGCACCAGCCCAGTCCGGGGCAGGTGCGCCGCATGCCTTCGAGGTAAGCGCCATGTTGTCCTTGAAACGTTCCTTCACCCGTGCAAGTCGCCGCAACCGGCCCGCGTCCAAAAATGAAAGAGGCGCGCAGCAGGGGGCGTCTTTTTTTGCCTCCGTGAATTGGGACATCGCGCGCATCAAGATCGTAGCCGCATTTTTCATGGCGCTTTGGGGCATACTCTGGTGCCGCGCCTGGTATGTGCAGATGATTGAAGGGCCGCGTTACGCCCGCCAGGCGACGCGTCAGCATATGACCACGGAACTGGTGAGCGGCAGGAGAGGGGATATTTACGACCGCAACGGATTGGCGCTGGCGCGTAGCGTGGAATGCCGCTCCGTGTATGTGAAGCCGGCCGAAGTGACGGATCCTGAAGGTACGTCCGCCTTTCTTGCCCAGACGCTGCAGTTGCCCCTGGATCACATACGGCGCCAGATAAGCGACCCGGTGCGGCGTTTTGTCTGGGTGGCCAGGAAAATCGACGACAGTCGCGCCGAGAGCATCCGCAAAGCCGGCCTGAACGGCGTGGGGCTTTCCAAGGAGTACGAACGATTCTATCCCTTCAAACAACTTGCCGGGCAGTTGCTTGGCTTTGTCGGGATGGACGACAAGGGTCTTGAAGGACTGGAACGTTCCATGGAAGAGCATCTCGGCGGACAGCCCAGCCGCCTGTTGGTGCAGCGCGACGCTACGGGTCGTCGCTTCTATTTGCACACGGAAGGGCAGGATGACCCGGCCGGCAAGCCGTTGGTGCTGACTCTTGACGTTCAGGTGCAGTTTTTTGTGGAGGAAGCGCTGGAACGCGTGGTTAATGAGTACAAGGCCAAGTGGGCGGGCTGTCTGATCGCGGACGTGCCCACGGGAGACATTCTGGCCTGGGGGCAGTATCCTTTTTTCAATCCCAATGCGTATCGTGAATATGCGCCGATCCAGTACCGCAACCGTTTGGCTCAGGACGCCCTGGAGCCCGGCTCCACCATGAAGCCTTTCGTGGTGGCCGCAGCCATGCAGGAAAAGATCGTCAACCGCGACACCTTGTTCAAATGCGAAGGCGGCAAATGGGAAACAAAGACAATTACCATCCGCGACACCAAGGGATATGACGAGCTGCCTGTGCACAAGATTATACGGTATTCAAGCAACATAGGTGCCGCCAAGGTCGGGCTGGCCCTCGGCTCCCGTAAGTACCATCAATACCTGTCGCAGTTGGGTTTCGGCGGCCACAGCGCGCTTCCTTTGGCCGAAAGCAAGGGCATCCTGCGGCAACCGCGAGACTGGAGCGAGGCGGATACCATCTCCACCGCCTTTGGACAGAGTATCTCCGTTACAGGGGTACAAATGGTTCAGGCGTACCTGACTCTTGTCAACGGCGGTGTGTATAAGCCCCTGCGCATCGTTCTGGATGCGGCAAATCAGCCTCCGGCGCCACCCAAGCGCATTTTTCAGGAACGGATTTCCCGCGAGGTGATCACCATGCTGCGCGATGCCGTGGAAGAAGACGGTACCGGCAAAAAAGCCCGGATTGACGGCGTACAGGTCGGCGGCAAGACCGGCACGGCGCAGAAGGCCGACAGACGCAGCGGCACCTACGGTTCGGCCCGTATGGCTTCCTTTGTGGGTGTTGTGCCGATCGACAAGCCCCGCTATCTGGTGCTGGTTATGGTGGATGAGCCCGCGAACAATCAGTACGGCGGCATTGTGGCCGCCCCCGTGTTTCAGGAGGTGACCAGCCGCACCATGGCCTATCAAGGGAATTTCCCTGATCTGAGTTTTGCGATGGGACCACCCAAACCGTCGGAATTCGCGAAACAGGAAAAACGGCAGGCGGCTGCGGAAAAAGCGGCGGAAAAAACGAAAAATACAAAAAGCTTGGTGCTTTCCGGAAAAACGGAACTACGCCAGGCGGCTTCGCCCAAGATCATACCTGCGGACAATCAGGTGCCGGATGTGGTCGGCAAAAGCGTGCGGATGGCCGTGGAAGCCTTTGCCAGCAGAGGTATTGTGCCTGTCATCAAAGGCGAGGGACAAAGAGTGGTGCGTCAGAGTCCTGAAGCCGGAACACGCTGGCCGGCGGATCAGGAAAAAAAGGAATGCGTTCTTTGGCTTTCAACCTTGTAATGCCAAATGAACATTGCAGGACGCAATGGTGATTATGGAACTTTCTTTTGCAGCACTGCTTGAAGAACTGCGGGAACAGCGGCTCGAAATCCGCACGGATTCGCGCCGGATGGCGCGCGGCGACGTGTTCGTGGCCTTGCGCGGCAACATGCATGACGCCACGGCTTTCATCCCCCGGGCATTGGAGGCGGGAGCCTCCGTGATCGTGTGCGGCGCGGACGGAGCGGACCTTGTCCGCGAGAGCGCGGTTCGCCTGGTTATCCACGAGGACATACGCGCCGCGCTCTGGCAGATGGCGCAGGCGCGTTACCATACAGACACGCTGCCCTTTCCCGTACTCGGCGTCACGGGCACCAACGGCAAAACCACCACAGTGTTTCTGCTGGAGCATCTGTTTGCGTCCCGGGGCAAAAAAAGCGGCATCCTCGGCACGGTCAGCTACCGTTGGCCGGGCTTCCAGAGCGCCGCGCCGCTGACCACGCCGGGCAGCCCGGAACTGCATGCCATGCTGGATGCCATGCGCCGGGCAGGGGTGGAAGCGGCCGTGATGGAAGTCTCCTCTCATGCCATCGCTCAACAGCGGGTGGGCGGCGTGCAATTCGCGGGGGCTATTTTCACCAATCTCACCCAGGATCATCTGGACTATCATCCGGATATGGAAGGCTATTACGCAGCCAAAGCCAAGTTGTTCCTGGAACTGCCCGCATCCGATAAAGTCTGTGCCGTTAACAGCGACGATCCCTACGGCTTGCGCCTCTTGCAGACACTCAAGACAAGCATTGGTTTCGGCTTGCGCGGCAACAAAACGGGCCGCGCCCATCTGGCCGGGAAAATTCTCTCCTCCGGGCGCGACGGTTTGCATCTGAGTATGAACTTCGGCGGCGTATGCTGGGAACTGCGTTCCCCTCTGATCGGCGCCTTTAACGCCATGAATCTTTTGGGTGTGCAGGCGCTGTGCCTCGGCCTGGGGCTGTCTCCAAACGATTTGGCCTGTCTGGAAACGTTCAAAGGTCTGCCCGGCAGGCTGGAGCGTATTACAAATCCTAAATGTTTCCACGCTTTTGTGGATTACGCCCATACCCCCGATGCGCTTGCCAATGTATTGCAGGCCCTGCGCGCTGCGGGATTTGCCCGCATTGTCACCGTATTCGGTTGCGGCGGCAACCGCGACCGCACAAAACGTCCGCTCATGGGGGCGGCGGCGGCGAAGTATTCGGATGTTGTGGTGCTGACGTCCGATAATCCCCGCAAGGAAGAACCCGCCGCCATTATGGATGATGTGCTGCCCGGCCTGAAAGAGGCCCGGCAGCTTGTACAGGAACCCGATCGGCGCAGAGCGACGCAGCGGGCGCTTGAGATGCTTGGCCCGGAAGACGCTTTGCTTGTGGCGGGTAAAGGGCATGAAGACTATCAGATTATTGGCGAAAAGCGCTTTCCGTATAGCGATCAACAGGTCATCAGGGAGTTTCTGGGGTGCGTCTGAGTTGTGAAACCGTATGCCAGAAGGTGGGGGCTCGTTGGCACGCCGCGTTTGCCGGAGTGGAACTGACCGGTGCGGCGATAGACAGCCGCGTCGTCACGAAGGGACAACTTTTTGTGTGCATTCCCGGCAAAAGTGTCGATGGGCATGAGTTTGCCGGAGAGGCACTCGGACGCGGCGCCGGGGCTGTTTTGGCGCAGCGCATGCCGGAGAATCTGCCGGCAGATGCGCCGGTGTTGCTTGTCCCCGATACGGTGCGCGCGCTGGGACAGATTGCGGCGTTCTGGCGGCAGCAGTGCGGCGCCAAGGTGATCGGCGTGACCGGCACCGCAGGCAAGACGACCGTCAAGGAAATCCTGGCGCAGTTACTTTTCCGGTACGGCACGACGGCAAAAAACCCGCTGAACTTGAACAACCAGATCGGCTTGCCGCTTTCCATCCTGAACACAAGCGGCGCGGAAGAGTTCTGGGTGCTGGAAGCAGGCATCAGCCAACCGCAGGACATGGACGAATTAGGGGCGATTCTGCGGCCTGATCTGGCGGTCATTTTGAATGCCGGGGCAGGGCATGTTGAAGGACTCGGAGCGCGGAAGGTTCCGTATTACAAGGCGCAGTTGCTGAAATACCTGAGCCGCAGAGGGCTTGGGCTAGTCAGCGCCGATTACCCGGAACTTGTGCGGGAATGCCGAAACCTATGTCCTAATCTGTATTTTTTTAGTGCCGACGGCAAACAGGTGACCTACAGGGCTGCCTATAGCGGGCCGGCGGCAGGCAGCCGCGGCTTATACCGCGTGTGGCTGGACGGCACGCCCCTGGATGTGGAAGTACCCTTCCGCGGCCGCTACGGTGCGGAAAACATCGTCGCCGCGGCTGCCGCCGCGGATATGCTTGGCATGAGCCGTGCGGATATCGCCGCCGGATTTGCGCAGGCTTGTCTGCCAATCCAGCGCTTCGCGCATCGCGCTGCGGGCCCCTGGCTGGTGATCGACGACAGTTATAACGCCAATCCCCTTTCCTGTCGCCGTATGCTGGAAGCCGCTGTGGAAATGGCGCAGGGCAATCCGCTCGTCTGTGTGATGGGGGAAATGGGCGAGTTGGGCAACGTTGCGGCAACAGAACATGAACAACTCGGCCGCTTGCTGGCCGCCGTCCTGCCCAGGGCTGTTTTTTGGAAAGGCGGCTACGGGGAGGCAGTGCTCAGCGGGCTCAAATGCGGGGGCTATTTTGGAGAATTCATTCCGGTGAACAACCCCGAAGAGCTGTGCCGCGCCTTTGCGCGCCTGGATCTTTCCGGCGGACTTGTCCTGTTCAAGGGGTCACGTTCCAACCGCCTGGAAGACTTTGTAAAAGCCTTTGAGCACAGGGAGTGTTCTCATGCTCTATAATCTGCTTGTGCCGCTGGCCTCCGAGTGGACGGCTCTGAACGTCTTCCGCTACATCACGTTCCGTTCGGTCTGGGCCTTGCTCACTGCGTTGCTGATCTCCATTTTCATAGGCCCCATGTTTATCCGCTGGTTGCGTCGTCTCAGATACGGGCAGCAAATTCATGAAGATGTTGCGGCACACCAGTCCAAGGCGGGAACCCCGACCATGGGGGGATTGCTTATCGCGTTTTCCCTGACAACCAGCGTGCTTTTGTGGGCGGATTTGCGCAACCATTATCTGTGGATTGCCTTACTGGCCTTTTGGAGTTTCGGGCTGGTGGGTTTTTGGGATGACTATGCAAAAATCAGGAGCAGCAGCAACAAAGGCCTTTCCCCCCGTATGAAGCTGGCCGGACAGCTGCTTGCGGCCACAGTCAGCGTGCTGTTGTTGTTCAATGAGCCCGCCTTTTCCAGCAAACTGGCCGTGCCTTTCCTCAAAGACGTCAATCCGGATTTGGGGTGGTTCTACGTTCCCTTTGCCATCGCCGTGATGGTGGGTTCTTCCAACGGGGTGAACCTCACCGACGGTCTGGACGGCTTGGCGATAGGCCCGACCATTGTGGCAGGCGGGGTGTTGGCCGTGTTCATATACGTGTGCGGTCACGCGCATATTGCATCCTATTTGCTGTTTCCTTTTCTGCCGGGCGTAGGTGAGGTGACGGTGCTTTGCGGCGCATTGATCGGCGCGGGGCTTGGATTCCTCTGGTTTAACGCCTATCCGGCGCAGGTGTTCATGGGCGATGTGGGTTCCTTAGGTCTTGGCGGGCTGCTGGGTTTCCTTGCGGTGCTTTGCAAACAGGAACTCGTCCTGGTGCTGGCCGGAGGTCTTTTCGTTGCGGAAACGCTCTCCGTCATTTTGCAGGTGGGGTATTTCAAATGGACGGGCGGCAAGCGCATTTTCCGCATGGCGCCCTTGCATCATCATTTTGAGTTGAAAGGCGTTCCCGAGTCCAAAATTATTATCCGTTTTTGGATCACGTCGGCATTGTTCGGGCTGGTGGCCCTTTCGGTGCTCAAGTTACGTTGAGGAAACGAATATGGCGAGTCGACATGTGAGGATGCGGCCCGTGGACAGGGGCGACACAGCGGCGGTACTCGGCGCCGGACGTTCCGGCATGGCCGCGCTCAAACTGTTGTGCCGCCTCGGCGTGGAGACGCGCCTTCTCGAACGCGACGAAAAAAATATTTCGACCGAGGCCCGGGCATTCATAGAACAGAACAAGGTGCGGCTCATCTGTGGCGAGCATACGCCGCAGCATTTCGCGGGACTGGATTTTCTTGTCTTAAGTCCCGGCATACCTGTGGCGCGGATTTCTCCTTTACTTCCGGATTCATTGGCGAAGAAACCGGAAGTGCTTGCGGAAATGGAGCTGGCCTGGCGGCAGCTCCGAGGCGAGCCTGTGCTTGCCGTGAGTGGAACAAGCGGTAAAACCACCACGGCAAGCCTTGCCGCCGCCATGCTGCGCCGACAGGGGCTGAGCGTTTTTCTGGGCGGCAATATCGGTACTCCTTTGTCCGAATATGTGCTGGACGGCAGACAGGCCGATGTGCTCGTGCTGGAAATTTCCAGCTTCCAGCTTCAGACCTGTTCCTCCTTCCATCCACGAGTCAGTGTGTTGCTGAATATTGCCGAGAACCATCTCGATTATCATGCGGACATGCGGGAATATATCGAAGCCAAGTTTCGCCTTTTCCGCTGGCAGGCCGAGACGGATCTTGCCGTGCTGGGCAAGGGGCTTGAACCTTTGGTACAACGTATGCCCATCAAGGCGCGGCAGGTATATTGCGCGCCCTGTGGCCGTTTTTCCGGGGGGCAGCTGGTCGGGGAACATAACCAGGCAAATATGGAAGCCGCGTACCAAGCCTGCCGGGAATTCGGCGTTTCCGAGAAAACAGCCGGCCAGGCTGTGGCCGCTTTCAAACCTTTGCCGCACCGCTTGGAGCGGGTGGAGGAAAAAGACGGCGTGCTCTTTGTCAATGATTCCAAATGTACGACCGTACCCGCTCTGAAAGTGGCTCTGGAAGCCTTTGATCGTCCTGTGCGCCTTCTTGCCGGAGGAAAATTCAAAGGTGGGGATCTCGCTGCTTTGCGTGCATTGGTACAAGAACGTGTGCGTGTGGTGGGGCTTTTCGGCGCCGGCAGGGAATATTTTGAAAAAGCCTGGCAGGATGTTGTGCCCATTCACTGGAGCCCCAGCCTGGAAGAAGCTGTGCGGGTACTTGCGGCAGGGGCTTTGGCCGGTGATGTGGTGCTTTTGGCGCCGGCCGCGGCGAGTTTTGATCTGTATGCCAATTACGAGGAGCGCGGAAACGACTTCAAGCGTATTGTAAAGGAACTCCTGTTATGAGCAGACTCGCGGGCAACGCCACGCCGGAACTGCCGGCCCCGGAAAGCCCCTATGACTGGTGGATGCTGACCTTGGTCGTCGTTCTGCTTGGCGTCGGGCTGGTCATGGTGCTGAGTGCCAGCGGCATCGTGGCTGAAAAGATGTACAACGACAAATACTTCTTTTTCAGAAAACAGGCGCTTTTCGCGGCCCTGGGGGGGCTTGCCCTCTGGTGCGCGGCTTTGCTGCCGCGTTCCTGGCTGTATCGTCTGCAATATCCCGCGCTGTGTGGAGCCTTGATCCTCATGCTTATCACGCTGACCCCGCTTGTTCCCAAGATCAACGGCGCAAAACGCTGGATTTCTCTGGGCGGTTTCTCCATCCAACCCATGGAATTCGTGAAGATCGCGGTTGCCCTGTATCTGGCCTATTTCATGAGCAGCAAGCAGGAACTGGTGAAAACCTTCAGTAAAGGCGTCATTCCACCTTTCGCTGTGACCGGGCTTTTTTGCATTCTTCTCCTCTTGCAGCCGGACTTCGGCAGCGCAGTGGTGCTGGCGGGTATTTTGTTCTTCATGTGTCTGGCGGGCGGGACGCGCTTCATCTATTTGTTTGTGTCTCTGGGCATGGCCGCAGGCGGCGCGCTGGCTCTGGTGCTGACTACCGGGTATCGTGCCCGGCGGTTGATGGCTTTTCTTGATCCTTTCCTAGACGCGCACAATACGGGGTATCAGCTTGTGCAGTCGCTGTATGCCCTCGGTCTGGGCGGCTTTTCCGGGGTGGGCGTGGGTGCGAGCCGCCAGAAAATGTTCTACCTGCCGGAAGCGCATAACGACTTTATCATGGCGGTGCTGGGCGAGGAAATGGGCTTTATCGGCATCACCCTGGTTATGCTGCTCTTTGCCTTGTTGTTCTGGCGTTGCTACCGGGTGATCATGGGGCAGCGCACCCTGCGCGATCGTCTTTCCGCTTTTGGGATTACGCTCGTCCTGAGCCTGGGTGCGATACTGAATCTCGCCGTGGTCATGGGCATGGCGCCGCCCAAGGGTGTTCCAATGCCGTTTTTAAGCTATGGCGGCAGCAGCCTGATGGCCACGATGATCTGTGTTGGGCTGATGCTGAACTTCTCACGGACGATGAGGTGTTGGAATACGCCATCTTCTCCGGAAGGGTGATGTGTTGTGGAGCGTGTTATTCTGACGACCGGCGGCACCGGCGGCCATATCTTTCCGGCCTTGGCGGTGGCGGAAGAGCTGTGCGCGCGGCATCCCGGCATACAACTGCTTTTCGTGGGGTCTGAATACGGCCCGGAAGCGGAACTCAGCGCGCGGGCCGCGCTGCCTTTTGCCGGCCTGCCCGTGCGCGGCTTTTGGGGACGCGGTCTGAAATCCCTGGGGGCGGCGGCGGGCATGCTGCGCGCTCTGTGGCGGGCTTTTTTCCTGTTGCGGCATTTTAGGCCGCAAACTGTGATGGGATTCGGCGGGTATGCCTCGTTTGCCGCGGTATTGGCGGCGCGTTGTTTGGGCATCCCGGCGGCGGTACATGAACAGAACGCCCTTGCCGGTATGAGCAATACAATACTGGGCAGGCTGACCGGCAATATTCTCTGCTCCCTGCCGGACACGCGGGGGTTTAAGGGGTGTTCCGTTGTCCTGGTCGGCAATCCCGTACGCCGCGGCATAGTGGGGGCCGGTCAAAAGGCCTGCCGGGGCAAGGGCCGGCGTCTCCTGATCATGGGCGGCAGCCAAGGCGCTAAAGCCATCAATACGTATGTGGCGCGGGCCCTGCCGAGATTCAGGGAAGCCGGGATTGCGATCTGGCACCAGAGCGGCAGCGCGGATTATGAACGGATGCTCGCCGCATATAAGGATGCGGGCATGGAAGAGGTCCGGCTGGAAGCGTTCATTCACGACATGAGCAAGGCCTATGCCTGGGCGGATCTGGCATTGTGCCGCGCAGGCGCGACCACCGTGGCCGAGTTGCTTGCCTGCGGCCTGCCTGCGGTACTTATTCCTTTTCCCCATGCTACGCGCGATCACCAGACCATGAACGCGCGTCTGCTTGAACGGCAAGGCGCGGCGCTTCTGGCCGAGGAACGCGAGCTTGACAGTCGGGATTTCGCGGGCATGGCGATAGCCTTGCTG
>Ga0123353_10014021_pt1 | contig 11528 bp, 9 predicted proteins | sample TergutLab28metaG_3_FD_92763 | JGI IMG/M metagenome (GOLD analysis project Ga0123353, IMG submission 92763) | Labiotermes labralis P3 segment gut microbial communities from Petit-Saut dam, French Guiana - Lab288 P3 | ecosystem: Host-associated > Arthropoda: Insects > Digestive system > Gut ... | reverse complement strand
GGAAACAAACGGAAACCGAAAGAAAAACAAAACGAAGTAAAGGAAAAAACGGTCTCCCCCCCCCCAAAAAAACTAAAAGAACACCCACCGAAATCAGAACGGAACACAAAATGGAACTGAGTAAGAAAAACCGGAGGGGGAAATGGAAACGGAATGGAACAGAACTGAGACGGGACGAAACAGAAACGGAACGGATCGAAAACAAAAGGGAACTGAAACGCAGATGAAATAGAAGGGATCCGAAATCGAACAGGTATATACCGGAACGCAGACGGAATCAAAACGTGTGGAAAAGGAAACAGAACGGAAAGGAAAGGGAAAAGAAAAAGAGAAAGGGATCCAACCAGAAAACGGAATAAAATCGAACAAAAATAAAAATAAAACGAAGACCTAAACGAAAACAAACGAAACACCCACCGAAATCAGAACGGAAAAATGGAACTGAGTAACAACAGAAACAGAAAGGAAATGAAATGGAATATAACGAAACGAAACGAGATCGGAACCATTCTTACACTAAACGAAACAGGAACGGAAGTGAGAGGAAAAAGGGGATCCAAAACCGAAAAGGAATAGAACCGAAGAGCCGCAATCGACACGATCGAAATCAGATCAGAAAACCAGCGGAAACGTACCTGTGACGAAATTGAAACAAAAAAAAAAGAAATGGAAAAAATTACGAGAGAACAGAATCCAACTGTAATACGAACTAAATCGAAGGCGAAATAAAGAGGAGGACCCGAGTCCGATATGAAAACCAAACGCACACCCACCGAAATAGGAACGCATCGCAAAAAGGAAATAAGAAAACGGAAAGGAAATTGAAACGGAATGGAACGGAAATGAGACGGGGCATAACGGAACGGAAACGGTAAGGAACGGAGACGGAACACAACGGAGACGAGACGGGCAAAGACGGAACAGAACAGAAACAGGAAGTAACGGAACGGGACGGAACAGAACGTAAACAGAACGGAACGCAGACTGAACGGAACAGAAAAGGAACGGAAAGAAAATAGAATCTGAAACCGGAAATGAATTGAACAAGAAGAGGCGAAATCGAAACGATGGGAACCGAATCCAAAACCTATCGAAAACGGAACACTGACAAAATAGAAAGAAATGAGCAAAAGGAACCGAAAGAAAGAAAATGAAACAGGAACCGGAAAACGAACGAAATCGAAACGGAAATAAAAAAAGAAACGGGGTCCCCAAAATCAAACCAAAAGAACACACCCGAAATCGGAACACAAAATGAAACTGAGTAAGAAAAGAATCGGAAGGGAAATGGAAACGGAATGGAACAGAACGGAGACGGGACGGCACGGGACGAAGACGAACCGGAACACAAAAACAACGAACACGAAATAGAAGGAATCTGAAACCGCAGCAAAATGGAACTAGAACGAAGACGGAATCGAAATGCGCGGAAATGGAACTGAGGCGGAATAGAAACAGAAAAAAATGAACAGAAGGGAAACGAAAGGAAAAATAAGAAAGAAGAGGGATCCAACCGGAAAACGAAACTAAATCAACACGGAAATAAAAAAAAAGAAAAGGAATCAAAACAAACACAAACAGAAATCGGAACTGAACACAAAATGGAAGTAATGAAAAATGAAATGGAAACAGAATGGAACGGAAAGGATACGGGACGTAACGAAACGGAAACGCTACGTAAAACAGACGGGACGGAACGGAGACGGGACGAAACGGAAACGGCGCGGAACGGATCAGACTTAACGGAACGGAACAGAAAAGATAAAATACAGGCGATCCGGAAACAAAAGGGAATAGAACCGGAACAGAGGCGCAATCGAAACGATCGGAACCGAATCCGAAACATCTAAAAGAGAACTGTGACGAAATAGAACCAAACGAAAGAACAGAAAGGAACCGAAGGGGAAAATGACACGAAAACAACCGAAAATGGAAGGAAATCGAAGTGGATATTAAAAAGAAGAAACGCAGTCCGAAACGAACACCAAACACCCACCGAACGCGTAACGGAGCAAGAAATTGAACTGAATAAAGAAATGGAACCGGAATGGAAATTGTTTGAAATGGAACGGAGACATAACGGAACTGAGACGTGACGGAACGGAGTCGGAATGGTACGGAAGCGTGACGGATCGGAGCAGCGGAACCGGAACGGAACAGAAAAGGAACGGAGATTAAATAAAAGGGATCCGAAACCGAAAAGGAATGGAAACGGAAGAGAAACGGAATCGAAACCGGAAGCCGTCGGAAAATTACCTGTGACGGAAAAGAACCAAAGAGAACGGAACCGAAAAGACGAAGGAGAACGGGAACCAACATGAAACTGAACGAAATCGAAACGGAAATAAAAAAGAGAAAAAAATTAGTCCGAAATGAAAACGAACCAAACACCCAACCAAATCGGAACGGACCACGAAATGGAACTGAATAACGGAGGGGAATTCGAATCGGAATAAATAGGATCGGAGACGGGACGGAATGGAACGGGACGGAACGAATCGGAGATAAAACGGAACGGAACCGGAACGGGACAGAAAAGGAACGGAGAGGAAATAGGAGAAACCCGAAACCGAAGCAGAATGGAACCGGAACGGAGGCGTAATCGAAACGCGCAGAAACGGAACCGAAAAGAAATAGAAACAGAAACAAACGAACATAACGAAAGGTAAAAGATAAATAGAACGGGAAGCTACCGGAAATCGGAACTAAATCGAAACGGATATAAAAGAGAAGAAATGGAGTCCGAAACGAAAACAAACGAAACGATCTCCCAACGAAATCGGAAAGGAACACAAAATGGAACTGAATAAGGAAACCGAAGGAAAATGCAAACCGAATGGAACGGAATGGAGACGGAAAGTAACGGAAAGGGACGGAGACGAGACGGAACAGAAAAGTAATGGAGAGAATATAGAAGGGATTCGAAACATAAAAAGAATGGAAACGGAAAAGGCGGAATCGAAACGATCGGAACCGAATCCGAAAACCACACAAAACGGAACAGTAACGGAATAGTAACAAACGAACAGAAAGGAATCGGAAGGGAAAATAAAACGAAAGAGAACGGGAACTGGAAACCGAACGAAATCGAAACTGAAATAAAAAGGGAATAAAACGGAGTCCCAAAAAACCAAACCAAACCAACACCCACCGAAATCAGAACCGAATCCAGAACCACTAAAGAATGGAACCGGAACAGAGGCGGAATCGAAACGAGGAACAGAATTCGAAACATATCGCGGACAGAACTCAGACGGAATAGAAAAAGAAAGGGACCAAAGGGGACAGAAAACGAAAGAGAACGGGACCAACCGGAAACAGAAGGAAACCGAACCGGAAATAGAACAGAAGAAACCGAATGCGAAACGGAAACAAACCGAACACCAACCGAAATCGGAACGGAACACAAAATGCAAAACAGGAAACGGAATGGAACGGAAGAAACGGGACGTGACGGAAAGGAGACGGAACAGAACGGAAACGTGGTGGGAAGGAACGAAGAAGGAACAGACAACGAACGGAGAGAAAATAGAAGGGATCCGAAGAAGAAAAGGAATGGAATCGGAAGACGCAATCGAAACAGAACCGAATCCGAAAACCATCGAAAGCGGAACCGTGACGGAATAAAAACAAACGAACAAGAAAGGACAGAAAGGGAAAAAAAAAGACGAAAGAGAACGAAATAGAAACTGAAATAAGAAGAGTAATAACGGTTTATTCAGCAAAGAAGAATGGACCATATACTCTTTGACTGGAGATTGAACAAAAAAAAATTGGCTTTAGGAGAGTCAAGTTGATGCTCCACATAGGCATGTGAGTTTTCAGATCCCCACATTTTGACGCTGCGACGATTTACTGCACCGCTGACGTGGAATGTCGCTTCGTCACTGTACTACACCTTTTCCAGGAAATGATCATCGGAACTCATTAAGTCTTGTAACTGTAAACAGAAATCAAGCCGGCGCCTGTTATCATCATCCGACAATTGTTGTACCATTTGGATGCGGTATGGTTTAAACACCAAACGCTTATGCAGAACCCTCCACACTGTTGTTTTCCACATCCATTGCTCTTTAGTTGCAGTTCCCATTGATTTCTCCTGGCTATGCAGAAAATTGGCCCGAACCCTTCAACGTCATCTTCAGCGGTTAACGGGCGACCACTTGATTTCTGCTTGCACAGACACCCAGCTTCAGTAAATTGTTTATACAACGCGTGAATGGTCTTGTCTGTAGGCGGGCCCTTTGTGTACTTTGCACGAGATGCACGTCGCACGGTAACTGGTGTGATATTCCAACAAATAAAACGACTTCTAACCGGGAGCGGCCATTTTCTCATTCCGTACGCTCGCATCGCCTAGCGGCAGAAATGTGAACTACGATGAAAAACAAATTACTGGGGGAAAAAAATTTGAGTTGTTCCTTCTATTTGTACAGGTTTCGTAAATACATGTCCTACGGTTTTCCTATAACAAATTTTTGTAATCCCGGAGTACATTATGAAACGTTCTGTACAGTAAACCTCTACAACACTGGTGTCATTCATTTCAGATCTCCATCACACCAACTATAAGGGCGACATATCAAATACACCTCCATATCATTCAGTTTCACAGTTAAGCCTACATAAACCGTCCACAAGATGACACCTAACAAATAAACCTCCAAAACATACTGATTCACCCTCATTGACAGTCTCCATCAAACCATTTATAACAGATGTCATCTGACATACATGTCCATATACTTCAGTGATGCAGTCATCCTACAGCCTCCACAAAAATATAAGAGGGCACATGATAAAAAAAAACCGCAAAACATCGTTTCAAAATCACTTAAGGTCACCACTAAACCATCTATGTGGGGGTCACATCACAAACACACCTCCATAAGCTTCAGTTTCGAGGAAATTATACAGCCTCACATAAACCATCTGTTTCAGACAACATAAAAAATAATCTCTTGTGTCAAAATCATTAAGGGACTCCAACAAATAATCTATAAGAAGGTGTACCTCCAATACACCTCCAAATGACTGCTTCACTGTTCGTACAGAGCCTGCATGAAATCAGCTATTCGAGGACACAAAAAAATGAAGCTCCATAACACCTTGTTTAACAATCACTTAACTTCTCTTTAAATCCCAGTATAAGGGCCACATCTCAAAAACACCTCCATAAACTCCTTTCACAGTCACTTTAGAAATTCCCACAAATCATTTTTAAGGGGCCACAACTCACACTTCCAAAAACTTTTGTTTCACTGGCATTACAAATCATCCATGAAACTGTGTATAAAAGACCACATGAGAATGGAAACGCCAAAACATATTGTTTCATGGTCATTTAAGGTTTCCATCAGTCCATCATACAATCAGTAAGAGACCACAACCCAAATTTGCCCCCATAAAACCCTGTTTCAGTCAATACACGGTCTTCATTAACAATATTTTAGGAGAACAAATACCTAAAAACACACACAGCATTCTGTTTCACAGTTATGACAAGGACTGCATAACCTACTGCTTTGTTATACAGATTGCGCAAACCCCTGACCTGACATGAAATGGGCAAACACTTAGTATTCAAATGTCCAGGTGTTCCCTTCCACATTGAAGAGACCTTTTCTGCCATCTATCATACACAAAACACACCTACTGAGCCAAGCCGGCTACAAGTAACTCCATCGCAGCCGCTTGAGGCGCCACAAGTTCTGATTACCAGGGGTCCACACCAGGGAGCTCCAATCTAACTCCTTGGGTCTACGGGAGGGGGAAAGGCAGCTCACCGATGAGACATACCGGCGCCACATACTGTGGCCAGGCAGAACTATTGTCCAATATTCTCAATAGGCACGGCGGCATTATGGAGCAGGGGTAGACGGTGTCGCGTTTATTTACGTGATTGGCCTCAGTAGTGATTTCGTTTCGAAACGCCAGCCCAAATGGCGTGACCGTCACCATTCTACTCAGGACTTCACAAATGCACAGATGCCACCTGTTACTAGATGGATAAACTGGGAGGCCAGAATACCACAATACTAAGCCACAATCTGCGACTACCCAATTTCACCACAAACCGCGACAACTTGTCACTCCACAAGAACTTCTGTACAGTCACTATACTTAAAAATTCATAACGCATGTGGATTGAGTCATCCGTGTCGTTCACATTAGATGCCAACAGAGTTCCATTCATTAAAACCTGTCACTTATGATGAACAACACAAGTACTGAATACATAAACAGCTACCAACTTTGGCCAAAGGAATGAAATGTGTGCATTAGAAGACTAACAAATTTAGGTTAATGAATAAGTTTATTCTGAATACAAAGGAACCACAATACAGCATCATATCAACTTCAGTTTCCTTATTTCATTTCACAGAATAGAGATGAGCCACAGAATGTTAACCACAGGACCGATCTCCATCTTCAGAGGGCCACAAATGTCAAGGACAAAACTAAGTTCCACTGAATTTAAAAGCAAAACTAAGGACATTTCAACACTAACTAGCAGAATAAATGAAATCTTTGTCTATATTCGACATTGTACCTTATAAACGTCAGTGACATGGCAATGTGGCAAGGAAAGCGGTGACTAAATGATGAGAACTCACAAGAAAATGCTAAGATTTGGGTCAGCAACATGTATCTGTACTTTAATAACATTTACACTGCAAAAAAACTGAATCCAGCACATCTAATTACATTTACTGATATTGAAATTCCATCTATTAAAAAAAACAATTACACTGTTAACTGGCAAAGTCATACACATGCAGAATACTCCATGACAACAACTCATATATCATGCACAATAAACCACATTGCTTGTTGCTTTCACAATTTGACTGTACTGTTATATATACCACTTCTCTCTCCATAAAATTTATAGGCAGGAAATCCTGTTCTTTTGTAAATGATCACATTCACTCATTGTATACAGGGATTCATTTGGACTGGTTCTAGTGGCCCACCACAATGAAAAAAGCAATGTTCCATATGCAGGTTTTTACAGTATTATTGGAGGAGAAACATTTCATTATTCTTTGACAACATAGTACAGAGAAAATATTAACCTCTGATGTACTGCAAACATCCATCCACTCAACCTGGCTCATGAACTGTCAAAATAGCAAATGAGATTTGCAGTAGCAACAGAAACCTCACCGGCACAACCAAGAACATCCACGAATTGACCAAGTTGGCTCATGCACTAACATGTATTTAGGATGTTCCCAGCTCAATCTCCATCAAACACTCAGTATTCATACAGTTTTTCTTCACCCTTCTAAGTTTCTCCAAATAAATATCAGAACAGTTACATAAATTATACTGCAACCACTTGCTCATGTTCATCCAGTTATTTCATGACACAGTTTGACTTAATTACAGCGTCATTTAATAACCTCTAAATACACGCTATCCCTGAGGAAGACAATATTACTTTTGAGAGAGAAAAAAGTGCATTAATTAGAGTGAATGTGTTTGCACATCAGCTGGTTGGAAGGTCTTTAATAACCAATTTAGTCCATAACTCTGGTCATATGGTATAGTTGTAGAAATCGTGTGGCACCTGGCTGCTGGGCCACTAAATTTTGTGTGGTAGCATCTAATATTTTCAACACATTTACTGCACTTGTATTCTCAGTGTCCTCAATATGAAACCTGCTTCATGTCACCCTTCTGGCACCAAGAATCTGGACAGAGCTCCTTTTGGCATATTTTAGATCCCTGCCATGTGGTATCAAATGGTCATTTTCAAAAACTGAGACTTGGAAAGGATGCAGAATGAAGCAGCTGAGACTGTTTAATATCAGGTACTATCCAATCATATTGCTGGTCTCCAGCCTCAGATTTAGACCCACATCTTGGGAAAACAAATCACTGTTACTATCCACCCAATTGTGATGCCTTTTTCCTATTTAAGGTTAACACTGAAGAACTTAGAAGCTAAATCATATATGACTACAATAAATTGGGACTTATAAGCACTGCTTGTTCTAGCCACATATGTCCGACTGAGCAACCAAAAAACCCTTCAGTTGCAATTAAATGTTCAAACCATTGTTAAAACTGCCAAACACATAATGCTCTCTCTGTTTTCAATACACACCAGTTATCAGTATGATTATACTTGAAAAGTGAAAACCCAATCTAACAGACAAACAATTAAGCATGTAACAAATTTGAACATTTAATATTATTCTTTCCATGCATTGTGCTTGCAATCATGTACGTACACCAACATATGCACACAAAAGTACTGTCTGTTATACATAAACTTCACCCTCCTACATTCTTCAATAACAAAACTGCCATGCCAAAGGAGATGACAATGTACATGTGAGACTGATGTAGCAATATTTCCTTTGTAACCATGGCTCCACGAGCATGACGAATTATCACTGAAACATGTAAGAATATGGAAGTATATGTACAACTTAAAATACTGAGTACGTATGCTGATGTATACAAATGACTGCATGTAACACTGTCTGAGACCCCTCTTTGCTGTGCAATAGTCCCACAGCACTAACCAACCATGACAGAAAAATGGTATATTTTTTGTAACTGCAAACAAAAATACCTGGGAGTGGAACATGAAAAATTCTGGTTAACAGGCCCTCATGAATGTCTTCTGCCACGTTATACAAATTTACTGCCATGTCTACCAGTATGCACATTTTCTCTTCCTTGTTTTTAATTCTTATTATTATTATTGTTATTATGCAAGTACTGTGAAGTGGGTACTTAGGCTCTAAGCAGTTATACTTTAGCTCTGAGTGATGGCATTTTCGTATATTACCCTATACCACAGAGTTACATTTCGGTGATCCAGATTCCTGGGTAATCTGGACCAGCCCTCCCCACAGCCTAGATGACTTGAATAGTATACTATGCATCACCACACAGTACAATGAGTTATTTTTCAAATTATTTGCAAATGACAGCCCATCCTGTTTCATTTTGTAGCAACACACCCATAGCTAATCATGAACAGAGAACTTTCACTGATGTTCTGCAGAGGATTTTCCCTCATCCCCTTTCTAGGAATAAACACCCTCCCCAGGAAGCTTTTATCATATTGCTAGCTCAAGGTTGACTTGTTTTCTTCATCCGGTCAATCTGCTGGGTAAAAACAACTCTAACACAATGTGTAGTACTCTTGTGGGACACCACAACTGTGATTTATTCAGATTTTGCTATTCGCCTATTTCCGTGCTATCCAGGCAGACTGCCTGACTGACGACACAATCCTGTGCAGCATCTAAATAATCATGCTGGTAATCACATGAGTGGGAGAACATCTGAAGTACAGAACTGCTAGCAAAATATACTTATTGAAATCAAACCAGTAAAATGACAACATATCATAAATGAACAAGTACTTGAATTAGACTTCAGTCCTCCAATTTCTTGTACTTGTGTTCCGAACTGCAGGGATATTATACCGTTAGAGTCTGGGGTTTGCAGACAGCAAGAAACCACCAGTATAACTTCATTTATCATTCTTACAACTGTACTTCCTACTCTGCATACATGAGTACAATGTGTAAATTAATTTCATGAGTCATAATACACTACAAGAGTCTGGATTCTCCAGACTTCCCAATAAATTATGCTGATGTTTTACTGTAACTCAGTTATACAAATGAATATGATACACACTGCATGTGAAAGGTAGCAAGACACATTTACCTACATTCATATGAATACAGCCAATACATATCAGCCATGCAGAAACTAAACACCTATTCTCCCTCTTTGAAACAGAAACAACAACATCCAGTTAGCTCTACGATTTTTTACTTCTGAAGGCATCACAATGGAGCAGCGTTACAGTATTAATGTTCGTGAAAAATTCCACATTGAAACATGTCAGAATTTCCTGTTTCAGACTGGATTGTTGCAAGCATCATAGTGGTGCTGCCTGATGTATGGTCCACAGACTACGCACCAAAGCTCTGATTGGTGCTCAAAATAACAGTTCCAAAAATGAAACCAAATGGATTTTTTTTGGAGGAGGGATTTGAAGAGGAATCATTCACAGTAACATTGTTCCATAAGGGAAAACAATACATGCATAATTTTACTTACAGCTGAATGGTTGCTGCATTAACAAGGTGCCTGCACATTTCACACCAATTCTTCAAAATTTCTTCCACAAAAAGTAGATAACTGGGATTAACCCAACAACTGATGGATTTGACTCCAGGTGAAGTTTTCCTTGCTGTGGTTTAAAATGATGTGCATGGGAAACAATTTTGTAACATCCAAAGCCATGTTAATGCTCATCTCCAAGAGATAACTTTGCAGGAATCATAATATGTTTCCAGAATTACAAGTGTGGTGTACCAACTGTACAATCCCACTGTGACTATTCTAAATGGGTTTCACAAATTCTTCTTTTTTTTAACATCTTTTCAGAATTGCTGTCCTGACTTTTCACATGCACTGTGTATGCAGGGGTGTGCACCTGACTTGGTCATCCATGTGTCACATAAAGATGAAAACATCTATGTCTCATTCTGTCTTGATTTATACTGTAATAAGATAAAACATACTTTTCTTACTACTTATTCTTGTCATCAGATAAAAGAATGCCTTGAATTACTTCTTCTTCTTTCCACGGGTCTTGGCAGCTGGGGATCCTCTGGTTGCCTTGTTTCGATTGCTGGCGCGGCTGCCCCTTGTGGCAGAGTCTGGTTCCTGTTTCACAGTTAGCAACTCTTCCTCCATCATATCATTCAGACTCTCTGTCTCAGCTTCACCATCAACAGTCTCTAGAAGACTTCCAATGTCACGATCCACCTCTGCCCACAAATTATCATCTCCAAGAGTATCATCCTTTATCTTCCCTTTCTCTTCTTCCTCCTCCTGCACTGGCATTTCAGACTGTGCATCTTTGCTCTCATCTTCTGGATTAGATTCCTCTGCATCTGCCTCCAATGGATCATATTTCTCACTCCCATTGGTTGGTACTTTCTCTGAAGTCTCTTCTTTCACTACTGGTTTTGTAACTACTGTGTCAATTACCCGAGATTCATCAGGTGCCGTACATACGTCTGCATCGGCATCCTCATCTTCTTCTTCAGCGTTTGCCACTTTGCGACGCTTCCAGTTTCCTTCATCATCCACTGTGCTCGTATCTTCTGTACGTTTGACTCCCTATAAATAAAAGTCAAACGACTTACAGAGTAATTCCCAACTGACTATCAAATTCCACCATTTTAAAATAAAGCAACAAACATATCTACAACTCATTATCCCTGTCTCTGCTGCTGCAGTGTACTTTACTTATCAGAACAAAAGATTACAAGAACAATCATATTCTAAACCTCCTCACTGATGAACTCATGTATGAGGATCCTGGTCTTGGGCCTTGGACCCTTGTACAAAGGTGTATCTAAAAGTCCCAGGACAATGCTCATAACACGCAAGTCGCTTGTAGTTCACGAGTTTCCCGCTAGGGTGTGTTGCGGTGGTGTCTTGTGAGTGAGTGTGCCGAGTGGCGTGGTTGGATG
>Ga0123353_10014015_pt1 | contig 11530 bp, 14 predicted proteins | sample TergutLab28metaG_3_FD_92763 | JGI IMG/M metagenome (GOLD analysis project Ga0123353, IMG submission 92763) | Labiotermes labralis P3 segment gut microbial communities from Petit-Saut dam, French Guiana - Lab288 P3 | ecosystem: Host-associated > Arthropoda: Insects > Digestive system > Gut ... | reverse complement strand
GATACTTTATTAAGATCAAAATATTTTATCAGATCTTGACGTTTGAAGATTTCGGTCTTATCGTCGTAGGCCCACCCTAAAAGTGCTAAAAAGTTGAACATGGCTTCCGGCAAATAACCTTCCTCTTCGTAGGCGTTAATGGATACGGCGCCATGTCTTTTGGAAAGCTTGCTCTTATCGGGCCCCAAAATCATGGGCATATGAGCAAAGATGGGTATATTATCTTTAAGTCCCAAAGCTTTATATAGCAAGATATGCTTGGGAGTTGAAGGTATCCATTCTTCAGCACGTAATACGTGGCTGATACGCATAGCGGCATCATCCACTACACTGGCTAAATGGTAGGTAGGATAACCATCGCTTTTTAAAATCACAAAATCATCCAGTAAAGAATTTTCAAATTCTACTTGACCGCGTATAGCATCATTGAATACTGTTTTACCGTCAGAAGGACACTTAAAGCGCACAACGTGCTGCAAGCCCTGTTTTTCCAGTATAACTCTTTGCGCGCCGCTTAGATTACGGCAGGTACGATCATAGCCAGGAGGAGTTTTGACATTAATTTGTGCTTCTCTCATTTCTTCAAGACGTTCGGATGTGCAATAGCAGTAATAAGCGTTTCCATCTGCCACCAATTTCTTAGCAGCTTGTTGGTAAAGCGGTAAACGTTTGCTTTGAAAGTATGAGCTATAAAGGCCGCCTACTTCGGGACCCTCATCCCAATCTATACCTAGCCAGCGCAAGCCGTCAAGTATAGCTTCGGTTGCTTCCTCTACGTAACGTGCGCGGTCGGTATCTTCTATGCGTACGATAAATTTGCCGCCGTAATGGCGGGCAAAAAGCCAGTTAAACAAGGCCGTACGTATATTTCCCACGTGCGGAAGTCCGGTTGGGCTGGGAGCGTAGCGTACTCTTACCTCTTTTTCCATATGTATTATTATTTCTTGTCTAAATCAATAGCAAAGCCTGCTACTAAAGAATCTGCGCTAAAGTAAAAGTTTATTATGCCATTTTCACCTTTTTTAACCAAAAAACTAATAGTGCTCACAAATGGGGCGGCATTTTTAGACATTATGGCGCCTGCGCCCATAGAGGTGGGGGTTTGGTATTGGGCATCGTTTAAACAGCTACGTTCTATATAGTTTGCATCCACGTAACGCCAGTTCAGCTGATTAAAAGTCATGCGGCTGTTAACAGTATTTTCTATTTTGACGGTAATGGTTAAATACTCATAATCTTCAGGAGCGGCTATATTGTTTAAATCAGCAGAGCGCTTCACTTCTGTTACGGTGTATTTGGCTTTAGCAAACGTCACAGTTTTGTTTACGGCATAAGACTTAACGTTGCCACTGTCATCAGTAAACATACAGCCGGTAGCACCGATAACGCCTGCCAAAAGCAAAACCGAACTTAGTAAGACCAAAAATATTTTTGCTGGCTTTTTCATTTTATTTCTCCTCGCAAAACCTTCTTTGTTGAATATAAACTATGAAGATTAATCAAACATTAATAAGATAAGAATTTTGGTAAAAACTAACAAGTGTCGCCAAAATTAGGGTGGCGTAAATTCTTCAAAATCTTATTGGTATTTATGAAGATTCATACACTTATTATAGCATTAGCCTCATCATCTCTTAAAGGTTTGCAATTTTTAAAATATCACTCAAGTCTTTGGGTAGAGACGAACAAAATTGCATAAGTTTTTTACTTTTAGGATGGATAAACGATAGATAGTTGGCATGCAGAAATTGTCTGTTAAGGTTTTTTTCTCCTTGTCCATAAAGCAAATCTCCGTATACCGGATGGCCTATAGCTTCTAAATGTACGCGTATTTGATGAGTACGCCCTGTAAGCAGTTTTATATCCAAAAGAGCATGATTTTTAAAGTATTCTTTAACTGTATACTCGGTTATAGCTTCACGTCCTCTAGCATTAACGGCCATTTTTTGGCGGTTTTTGGGATGGCGGCCTATGGGTGCTTCTATACGTCCGCATTGGTTTGCAGGCCGGCCTTTAACCAATGCTGTGTAGTGTTTTTCAATTTGGCGTTGTTGGAAAATCTGCGAGAGATATACTATTGCCTCTTCGTTTTTAGCTATCAATATTAAACCGCTGGTGTCCATATCCAACCTATGCACGATACCGGCGCGCTCCTGCCCCCCTAGGCTGGGCAGATTTTCATATCTAGATTTAAGGGCATTTACTAAAGTGTCGTCATAGTGACCGGGTGCCGGATGCACCACTAGGCCAGCAGGCTTGTTAACCACTAAAAAATATTCATCTTCAAAAACTATGTCTAGCGGGATGTCATAAGCTGCAACCTCAAGAGATGGCGGGTTGGGTATGTTAAGTGTTATTTGCATGCCGTCCTTAACGATAAAGCCGCTTTTACTGACAAAGCATTGGTCAACGGTTGTTTGGCTGCTATCAATCAATTTTTTTATTTTAGCGCGTGTAAATTTGGTCTTTTGACTTAAAAAGACATCTAATCTTAGTCCGTCATCAGTTTTTTCTGCTATGAATTCAGGCATGCTGTTGCTCTTTCTTGAAGAGTTCGGGTAGCAGAACGAAAACCACCAGTAATATAACGCCTATAGTTACACAGCTGTCGGCGATGTTGAAGTTGGGTATAGGGCCCAGCTTGATCCAGTCGGTAACAAAACCTAATAAAATACGGTCTATAAAATTACCTATCGAGCCAATAAAAAGCAAAGTAAGGCCTGCCTTACTCCAAATATTGTTTAATTGCGGGATGATATTTGGTTTTAAAAATAATAACAAGCACACGCCGGCAAAAATAGCAGAAATTATGGCTAGTATAATCGTTGCATCTTGAAAAATACCAAATGCTGCCCCGCTGTTTTGATAGTATGTTAAGCCGAAAAAATCGCCGATCAATGAAATATATGAGCCCAGTTCAATATTGGCACGCACCAAAACTTTGCTTATTTGATCAAGGGCAATCATACCCACGGCCAAAGTAGCAAATATTATAATAGCTGTTGATTTTTTAGATTTTGTTTGTGCCATATTCCGGTTATTTATTTTTTATTTTTCTAGAATAGATATAGTTTAACATAAGGCACAGTCTAAAGTCTTTCTGCTCATCCGGTTAGATTTGATCGCCCTTTTCTTTAGCGGTTCTTTAGCCTTGCCAGCAAATAAGATTTAACATATAATTTACAAGAATATGGACATTTCAGTTGATTTAAAAGGCATAAAGCTGGTAAACCCTGTAATTTTAACATCAGGCACATGCGGCTATGCCGTAGAGTGTGCCGAGTTTTTTGATGTACAAAAAGTGGGGGCCTTTATATCTAAAGGTACTACTCTGCACCCTAAAGACGGTAATGCTCAGGTACGCATAGCCGAAACATCATGCGGTATGTTAAACGCGGTGGGTTTGGAAAATATAGGCCTAAAAAGAGTTGTTGAAGAGAAAGCACCTTTATGGACCCAATTTGCCCGTCCGGTCATTGTAAACGTAGCCGGTGGCACGATAGATGAATATGTACAAGTGGTATCGATTTTAAGTCATACCAAAGGAGTAGCTGGCATAGAGCTTAACATCTCTTGCCCTAATGTGCATAGCGGTTGTATAGAGTTTGGTTCGCAGCCGAAAGTGGCTGCCGAACTTGTTAGAGAAGTGCGAAAAGCCTGCGCTCTACCGCTTTTTATAAAGCTTACACCCAATACCGCCTTGGTAGCAGAAGTAGCTATGGCCGTTATGGATGTTGGTGCCGACGGCGTATCATTAATTAATACTATTCGCGGCATGGCCGTTGATATTAAGAGAAGAAAGGCTTTATTATCCAATACTACCGGCGGTCTTTCAGGTCCGGCCATCAAGCCGATAGCTTTGGCTCACGTGTATAATGTGCGTAAAACTTTAGGTAAAGAGGCTCTTATTTTAGGCGGTGGTGGCATTATGAACGGCCTAGATGCCATAGAGTTTATAATGTCTGGGGCCAATGCTGTTACAGTAGGCACAGCTTTTTTACGCAATCCTAATGCGGCGGTGGATATAGCTGCTGGTATTGAAGATTTTATGCAAAAAGAAGGTATAAAATCTTTAGATGAGATTTGTTCTGCTATATTTTAATTTAAGGTAGCGTTTTTTGCGTCTTAACGTGCAGAGCCTGTAAATTTTCTTTCACCTCGATATATTTATTGTTTAGTTGAACTTTATTTTTGTAAAAATAAGTAAGACAAGCTGTTATAGACATTCAATCATCATCTATATACAAGTATGCTATGAGTATGGCAATAAAGTAACAATGGATAGGGAGTTCTTGCCGCTTACTGAAATTAAAGACCACCACCCCAAGTACGTGGTTACATTAGATAAGTATTGGAAAGAAAACAAAAACGGTGTTGTCGGTATTCATTTAAGGGATTTTTGATTGAGACAAAATTAGAAATATTTTCTAGCAAACCGCTCTATACGCGTCAAAGCTTCCTCTATTTGACTTATAGAGGTAGCATAGCAGCAACGTATATGATTGGCACCACTCTGCCCAAAAGCTTCTCCTGGTACCACTGCTACTCGTTCTTCCGTTAATAGTTTTTCGGCAAATTCTTCGCTGGAAAGCCCGGTTTTAGCAATAGACGGGAAAGCATAAAAAGCGCCTTTGGGCTCAAAACAAGAAAAGCCTATACTACGCAAACCGCCAACCATTACGTTGCGGCGGCGGTTGTAATCATCTAACATAGCAATTACGTCGTCGTCTTGCTTTAAAGCTTCGATAGCCGCTATTTGTGACATAGTTGGAGCGCACATTATAGTGTATTGGTGTATTTTGGTCATAGCGGCAATAATATCTTTGGGTCCTAAGGCGTAAGCTATACGGAAGCCGGTCATAGCGTAAGCTTTAGAAAAACCGTTGAGCAGAACAGTTCGTTCTTTCATGTCCGGCTGGCTGATTATAGAATTGTGTTTTTGCCCGTAAGTCAGTTTGGAATATATCTCGTCGCTGATGACAAAAATATCGTTTTCTTTGGCAAAACGCGCTACTTCTTCTACTTTAGCTTCTGGTAATATGGCACCGGTGGGATTAGCCGGATAACCCATAATGAGTAGTTTGGTTTTAGGGGTAAGATATTGTTTAAGTAGGTCGTAGCTTATTTCAAAATTTTCCTGTTCACTTGTAGGTACATATATCGGTGTGCCGCCAGCCATAAAAGCGCAAGCGTCATACGAAACGTAGTGCGGATCGGGCACTAAAACCTCGTCACCGGGGTTAGTCATGGCTCTAAAAACAGCATCTAAACCCTCAGATACGCCTACCGTAATAAGCACTTCGTTATAAGGATCATATGAAACTCCAGTCTCTTCCTCGGTTTTCTTGCATATAGCTTTGCGTAGTTCTAACATGCCAGAGTTGGAAGTATAGGCTGTCTGCCCCATCTCTAAACTCTTAATAGTCGCTTGGCGTACTCTCCAAGGGCTTGTATAATCCGGCTCGCCCACGCCCAAAGAAATAACACCGCTCATACTTTGTGCTAGGTCAAAATATTTGCGTATTCCGCTGGGTTTAAGCACACGGGCAAATTGTGAAATACGATCTTTATCAAGCAAGGTCTTTCCCTCTATAGCATCATCATCTGACGGCGGACATCATCATAATTGTCCACAATATGCCCATCTTCCTTATATTTTTTCATCAAAAAGTAGGTGGCTGTTGCTTGCACGCCATCGGTAGGTGCAAGTTTTTGTGAAACAAAGTCGGCTATCTGTCGCATACTTGTACTTTTAACAATAACACACAAATCATAATCGCCTGATACTAAATATACGTCTCTGGCCTCTGGAAACCGGCAAACATGTGAAGCAATGGCATCAAAACCCACTTCAGCCTGCGGCACTGTCTTAACCTCAATTAAGGCCAGCACTTCCTCATCACCGTCTACTTTTTCCCAGTTGACCACTGTTTTGTAGGCTAAAATTTCATTATCAGCCTCTGCTTTTTTAACAATAGTCTCAGCTTCTTGAGCGGAGATGCCAGTTTGTTTACTAAGTTCTTCATAAGAAATGCGAGCATCGGCCTGCAGAGCTTTTAGCACTTCTATTTTTTTGCTGTTCATGTATTTACCTTCTTTATCTTTAAATCTATATGACTTTATTCTTTTTAGCGGATTGTATGTCTATTATAATACCAAAAGCAATACCGGCAGCTACGCCTATCAGAGCGCCGATGCCTATATTACCAAGCATCCAGCCGCCAAGCAAACCAAGTATTAAAAATATAGGTAAAGTGGCTACTAGATATTGTCGTTTGTTTACTAGTTTATGTTCGGAAAGCATGTGCCGCTTACTATTGTCTAAGAAGTGAAAGTAGTCCATTTCTTGCTCTCTTGGCAGAAGATTGTTTTTTTCCATAATAGCTACCCAATAGGCGATGTCATCCAATATCTTTGGGCATTCACAACAGTTTTGCGAGATAAATTCTTGGCATCTTAGTGCTAGGCGTTTTAATAAATCAGTATCATAAGCGCGCGCATCTTTTTCACTTAAAACGGCACTTAATTTTTCTATTCTTTTGTTTAGTTGATCTGTATTTAACATATTGTTTCTCTAATATAATTTAGGTTGTTCCTTATGAAAAGACGTGAGTTTTTGATATGTATGAGCTGTGTTTAATATAGTTTGTTCATCAAAAGGACGGCCTATTATCTGTAATCCTACCGGAAGTCTAGCGGCAAAACCGCATGGTATGCTCATGCCTGGCAGGCCGGCTATATTGACCGGTATAGTACATATATCTGCAAGGTACATGGATAATGGGTCATCGATTTTCTCTCCGCTTTTAAAAGGCAAAATAGGAACAGTAGGGGCGCATATTATGTCTACCTCTTTGAAGGCATTGTCAAACTCAGCTTTGATGAGGGTGCGAACTTTTTGTGCTTTCAAATACCAGGCATCATAATAGCCAGCCGAAAGGGCATAAGTGCCGATCATAATGCGTCTTAAAACTTCTTCGCCGAAACCATGCCCGCGAGTTTTTTCTATTATTTGCCATATATCAGTGTCTTTTGCTCTAAAACCATATTTTACGCCATCAAAACGGGCTAGATTGGCGGAGGCTTCACTGGGAGCGATGATATAGTAGACTGCCAAAGCATATTTGGTGAGTGGCAGGCTTATTTCTTTAACTACAGCGCCGTTGTTTTGTAGTTCTTTTACGGCGTCATGTACCAATATTTCAACATACGGGTTGATACCTTTGGCAAAATATTCTTTAGGAACACCTATTTTTAAGCCTTTAACGCCTTCTTGAAGATTATTATGAAAAGGCGGTATGGTCTGTTGCGCAGAAGTGCTGTCTTTATTGTCAACGCCACACAAAGCTTCCAGCAATATAGCAGCATCATGGGCGTTTTTGGTAAAAGTGCCTACTTGGTCTAAAGAACTGGCAAAAGCTACCACGCCATAGCGCGATATGCGCCCATAAGTAGGTTTAAAGCCGGTCACTGAGCAGAAAGAAGCAGGCTGGCGTATAGAGCCGCCAGTATCGGTGCCCAGCGAGCAGATAGCCATATTAGCAGCTACGCAAGCTGCTGAGCCGCCACTTGATCCCCCGGGCACATATTCTATATTCCAGGGATTGGAAGTTTGAAAAAAGGCTGAAGTTTCGGTAGAAGAACCCATAGCAAACTCATCCAAGTTGGTTTTGCCCATAATTACCATGCCGTGCTCCTTAAGCTTAAAAACGCAAGTAGCATCATATACAGATTGATAATTTTCTAGCATTTTAGAAGAACAGGTAGTACGCCATCCTATGGTATTAATTATGTCTTTAACGGCCATAGGTATGCCAGTTAACTTACTGGCACTACCGTTATAAAGTTTTTGATCAGCACACTTTGCGTCTGCTAAAGCTTGTGTTTCATTGAGCTGGGTAAAGGCATGTACATGGCTTTCGGTGCTGTTTATATTTTGTAAATATTCTTTGGTTAGTTCAACGGCCGATATTTGTTTTTTATGCAAAAGCTCGGCAGCTTGAGCGATAGTGTAATTGGTCATTATCTACTCCAACACTGCCTTTACTTTAAAACTGCTGTCTTGAATATCTGGAGCGTTAAGTAATATCTCGGCTACAGGTAGGCTATCGACTACCAAATCTTTGCGCATAATGTTTTGTACGTCAAAAGGCTGCGAAGTAGGGGCTACATTGGTAGTATCTACCTCGGAGAGTACCGAAAAATGGTGCAAAATATTAGAGAGTTGGCTTTGGAAACGCTCTATTTCCTGTTCGCTTAAATTTAAACGGGCTAGCTTGGCCACTCGTACAACATCTTCTTTGCTAAGTTGCATGCTTTTTCCTTTTTAATAAAATTGCGCTTTAATTATACACTTGCAAACGCATGCCAATCAATAAAGGCCCATAAAGTGAATAAACCGCTTTGTTTTAAAGCGGTTTATGTATTACTGTTGTTTTGATTAGTCTTTTAAATCGTCGGTTTCTACTTTTCTGTAGAAACAAGAGATGTTGCCGGTATGGCAAGTGGGTCCGGCCGGATTAGCCTTTATTAAAATAGCATCAGCGTCGCAGTCTTTGTATATGTCAACCACGGTTAAAGTGTTGCCACTAGTTGCGCCTTTATGCCACAGTTCTTGGCGTGAACGGGAGTAAAACCATACTTCGTTATCGCGCATAGTTAAAGCGATGCTCTCATCGTTCATGTAGCCAAGCATCAAAACTTCCAAAGTAGTAGCGTCCTGCACAATGGCTACTACTAGATTGTTGTTGTCTTTTTTAAATTTGCTCATGTTTTTTAGCTCCTTAAAATTAATCTATGAATTCATTTACGAAACGAACAGCGTCGTTTAAATTTATTTGACCTGTGTAGGCTGCTTTGCCGATAATGACGCCTTGAGCACCCATCTCTTTTAGTTTGATTAGTTGAAATAAAGTAGCCATGCCGCCACTAGCGATAACATGCCCCTTAAAAATGTCTATCATTTGTTTTATGGATGGATAATTGGGCTCCGTAAGAGTGCCGTCGCGGGAAATATCTGTATATACTATGTATTTTACTCCCATTTCATACATCTCTTTTGCCAAATCTATAGCGTAGACATCAGAAGTGTTAAGCCAGCCACATGAGGCTACTTTACCGTCTTTGGCATCTATGCTTACCAATATTTTATGATGCCCGTATTCTTGCAAAGCTTGTTTTAGAAAAACTTTATCCTGCAAGGCTGCTGTGCCTAATATGACTCTATCTGCGCCGTTATGCAAGAGCGTATCTACAGTTGCTATGTCGCGTATGCCGCCGCCTACTTCTACTGGTATAGATACGGCTTGGCAAATATCCTTAATAATATTGGTATTTACGATTTTGCCTTCTTTGGCGCCCTCAAGGTCGACTACGTGCAAGCGTGATACTCCTTGTTTGGCAAAAGCTTGAGCTACTTGTACGGGATTAGATGAGTATACTGTTTTTCGGTTGTAATCACCCTGATAAAGGCGTACTGCCTGTCCGTTTATTAAATCTATAGCGGGGATGATATCCATATTTAACTATCCTTGCTTTGCGTTTATTCTTCAATAACAGCTTCTGTTTCGGCTATAACTTGGGTATTCTGTTCCTGCTGTCTAAGAGCCGTATATTTATTTTCTATTTCATAAACGGTAGTCATGCCTCCATGTTCTTTAGCTTCCAAAAGCTCTTTGATAATAGCGTCATATGCTTGGTCTATATCTTGTTCGTTTTGCTTGCGTATGACTGCTATTTTTTCGGACACGTCAGCTAAGGCCATATCGCCGTCAGCTTTATCAACATTTAATACTCGGCGCATAGCAGCTACGGCTATTTCCAGTTGCTTTTCATCAGGATAGCGTGTGGTAAGCCTTTGAAACCAAAGTCCGGGTTGCATAACTACTTTTACTATAGTGTTATTAGAGTGAGCGGCAGTAAACATCAAAAGTTCATAAGATAAAGAAGCAATAACCGGTAACAATAAAAGACGCGCAGCGATCATCAGCCATACTTGCTGGAAACCCACGAAAGAAAATACTACAATGGCAATAAGCAAAACCATAATGACAAATGAAGTACCGCATCTGGCATGAGCGGTTTTTTTACAGTCTATCTTGGCAGGATCCAATGGTTGTTTATGCTCGTAAGCGTCAATAGTGGCATGCTCGGCACCATGGTAAGCAAAAGTATTACGTATATCTTTCATTAGAGAAATGAGCATGATATATAAGATAAATATTAAAAGACGGAGCATGCCTTCTATAAAGTGGAACCAAAAAGAAGAAGTGACTATATCTTTTAGCAAATTTGTGATGTAAAAGGGCACAAGAATAAACAAGCCTATAGCTAGAGCAAAACTAAATATCATTATGCCGACTACTGCTACTTTGGGCACTTCTTGTACTTCTTCCTCTAAAGCTATCGATGCCGAGCGATATAGTGAGCTTATACCTAATACCAAAGATTCTATTAAAGCGAAAATGCCGCGGACAAAAATAGTATTACGTAAAAAGCCGTTATATATGCGCTCTACTGGGCGGCTATCTATAAATATGCCTCCACTAGGGCGGCGTACAGCAGTAGCAACAGTAGTCTTGCCGCGCATCATTACGCCGTCTATAACCGCTTGACCGCCGTATCTAAATTCTTTTTCTTTCTTTTTCAAAGATGCTCCTAAAAAACAAAAGGGAGTTATCACTCCCTTTTGTAAAAACCATATGAGTTATTTCTTTTTGGCGTAACGCTGATTAAATCGTTCAACACGTCCGGCAGTGTCAACCATTCTGCTTTCGCCGGTATAGTAAGGATGGCATTGGGAACACATTTCTACTTTTATTTCCGGTTGCGTGGCGCCTACTTCTATAACATTTTTGCACGAACAAATAATCTTGGCGTTTGGGTAATATTTGGGTTGGATATCTTTTTTAGCCATAATATTATTCAGCCTTCTTTGGATATACCGAAGCTTTTCTTTTGTCGTTTGTAGTGGCTTCATATTGTACCGTGCCACTTTCGGTGGCAAACAAAGTCCAATCTTTGCCTACACCCACGTTCTTACCGGGGTGGATTTGCGTACCACGCTGGCGTACCAAAATGGTACCAGCGTTTACAGTCTGGCCGGCGTAAACTTTTACGCCCAACATCTTAGGTTTAGAATCTCTGCCGTTGCGGCTGCTTCCGCCGCCTTTTTTATGAGCCATTGTAGTTAAATACTCCTGTAGATAATTATGCGTCCTATGCTACGATGTCATCAATAACCAGACGCGTATAAGTTTGACGATGCCCGGTCTTTTTAAAGTAGCGGGTTTTGTTTTTAAATTTAGCAATAATCAATTTATCGCCTTTTTCTATACCTTTGGAAGTGGCCAAGACTTTAGCACCGGCAATAGAAGGATTGCCGACGGTTAATTTGGCACCAGAATTGATCATTAATACGTTTTGCAGTTCAACAGTTTTGCCTTCATCCGCATCCAGTTTCTCTACCAGAATTTCCTGGCCGATAGCTATCTTATACTGTCTACCGCCGGTTTCAATAATAGCGTAAATG
>Ga0123353_10014014_pt1 | contig 11530 bp, 3 predicted proteins | sample TergutLab28metaG_3_FD_92763 | JGI IMG/M metagenome (GOLD analysis project Ga0123353, IMG submission 92763) | Labiotermes labralis P3 segment gut microbial communities from Petit-Saut dam, French Guiana - Lab288 P3 | ecosystem: Host-associated > Arthropoda: Insects > Digestive system > Gut ... | reverse complement strand
TCTCTATGTATTGTGTGTATTGTTTGTTGTAAATGTGTCGTGTGATGCTGCCACCGGGTGTCAACCCAATTGCGGTTAAATAAATATCATATCATATCATATGAAATAAATTAGAAAGGAAAGAGGAGCACTGTGCATTTATTGAGACATGTTGTTAAATGTACAGTTACAGATTCGCCGTTCAACACTCAAACAAGTTGTTCGAAGTGTCCTCCATCTGCTTGGATACCTTTTCTGACTCGAGTGACCAGAGAACTTGTAACCTTAGTGGTCTTAACTCTCGTGTTTCTGCCTTATTATGGCCGAACAGAGCGGCCGGAACTTGTAGAAAAGTAAATATATGAACGTACAGTGTTCAAGCGTCGTGTTTGGATTATAAATCGACACTGATTAAATATCTTGCACGACGTGTTGGTGATACCTACATTTGGTACAGGCTAAGCCTGTCTCGAAAACTGACTTCACTCCCTTTCCAGCCGGGCCCGCTTACTAAGCGGCACCGTAACTCTACGCGTTACATAGCTGCAGATAATCATAAACTTGCAGACATATAAAGACGAATTACGGTTCATCTCATTCCTCCTAACACTAACCTACGTGTTATTTGGCACAAGAACCGAATTTCAGCTTCTAAGAACTTGCCTATTCGACAAGTGACATTTTGCCGGCTTCTTAAATTTGATGCAACAGTTTGGTTCAGTATCGTGCGGGTTCTTTGACAGCGCAGTCATGCCTAAATATAGCTGCGGTATTTGCGTTGTGCATGTTTGTATGTAGTATAACCAGAAAATGGCGGGGCTATTGAGATACGAGAAAAAGACGTGAATGGAAGAGTAATAATGGATAAGGAAGTGTGTCTTATGCTACGAAGCGCTAAGATATGGCTCACTTAAGGTAAACAACTTTATAAATACCTGAAAACGTTTGAAGGTCAAACATTCTAGGATATTACGCTGTGTCGACGCTTCGGCGGATAGAAAGGGCTTCAGGGCCAAAAAGACCACGAAACGGAGAGGGACGATCATATTTCGGGCTTCCAATACACGCTGCAACGGCCAGCACTTGTACGGGAATGATCATTGCAGTTTAACCTTTCAAAGCCTACTGGTTACGTGATGTACTGCCTGTTTAAAACTTTCAACAATTGTATGTTCTGTACACGCTGTATTTGCGTGTTTTGTATTTATCTGAGGACAAAGAGGGACTTGTGCCACTTAAATCATAAACTGATTGGTTTTTATAACCTAGACGGACTGTGTTTATTGCGCGGTACGAACTGGGCATTCAAATAACGCAGTCTGCACTTCGTCTTTGGAGGTTTAATAAATGTGAGGGATGTTTCTTGATCAAATGAACAAGTGCTTACTTCTCAACGACCCTGCATCGCGATTAAAAGAGTTCCACCTATTCACGAAAAGAAAAGCCAGGCAAACCAGGGCGCATAAAGCTATCAGACAGTTCGAATACGGACAGAGTTCCAACCAATCCCGGGGTATATATTCATCATTACATTAAAAGTTTTGCGACATCCTACGTAGGTACAGGTATTTCGCTGACACGATCCACCGCCCACTGAATCCCACCAACTGTGTTTCGGAACTACAACAGCAAAAGGCCACAGGGGCATTATCTCAAAAAATGCAGTAACAGGAATAATAAGTTCTCATTTATTAACGTGCTAGCTTAACAACGCAATGGCCAACTGCAGAATTACACCAAAATGAGAGTAATACAAATTACACAAACACAAAAATAACATTAAAAGAGATTATATAACTTAATTCCACCACCAATTACCTAAATAATTAAAAACAGTAAATCAAATGAAACGTCAGTGAACGATCTTTCTTTGTCTGACCTCTTCAACTAACGTTAGGCGTAAAGGGTTATTGCTGCACCTGATCGATCTAAATGATACACACACAGTATGAATTCTCTGGACGAGGGATCAGTCCGTCGCAGAGACCTCTATTTGACAATACGTAACACTCAACAAGAGTCAGACATCCATCCATGCCTCTGGCGGGATTCCGCACTCACGCTTAGATCGCGCAACCACCGGGGTCGACTACCGTACGCTCTACAAAAGTGAAATATGTTTCAGAGTTCTAGTTTGTTTACTGTATCAATGCATACAGAATTTACAGCTGTTGCACATCCAGTGGAAGGAAGGGCAAAAGTTTGCGTCATACAGAAAACTGGATGCAGTTTCCAATATTACGAAATGAAATTGAGACTTACCGAACATTCTCATTCTTCGAAAGCATGGATGAAAAAGATAGCATCTAGGAGATGCCTTCTACACAGTGCATACGTACGTGTAATTATCAGCAATATGGGGAAAACAGACTGAACTACAGAGCTTCAAACTTCCTCTGGATGCGTTCCAGCAAGTTGGCATCAGCAATCGTAACGTTATTCCAGACAGGCGAGGCATATACTAAGGTCTAACTAGGGAGTAATATAACAATGAGAAGCAAACAGTAGCAGAATAAGAATAGGTCTAACTACACATGAGTTCTAACACTATGTGTGGTTGAGATATTCCAGACAGGCGAGGCATATACTAAGGTCTAACTAGAGAGTAATATAACAATAAGAAACAAACAGTAGCAGAATAAGAATAGGTCTAACTACACATGAGTTCTAACACTATGTGTGGTTGAGAAAATACGTAGTTAGTATATGATAAAACAGTGTTTATAGTCCACACGTACTCCTAGATATCCGATGGAACCGGTACGAGTTACACATTCGTCAAACAGACTGCAAATGTAGTTGAACGCATAAGTTCTCCCTGTAAATACAATGACTCTACTTTGATCAACATTAAGTTTCACGTGGTTTGCAGCACACACCAACCACGCATGGAATCGATGTCAGACTGCGTAAATGCTTCGAAAATTACTAATGTTAAAAGTACAAAACGTTTACCATGGCACATAACACTACACGCACCATATATCAAAACCACAAAATAGCTGTTAACGTTATATACCCTAGAAACATAGTCTGCTTCAGGAATGACTGCAAATACCCCGCATAGGGTGATAAACAAACGAACAAACAATACAGATAAAGGCAGCAGCTGGAGGCGCAGTTGCGGTGGTGCCAATGCTCACACAAAACTTTAAGGAGTGTCATCCCCGTTGTGTTAGTTAAAACATAAGGAAACGATTATGCATGGTCATGACTGGCAGCAATTACAACGCCGCAATACCAGCCGGCTTCCCCCTCAAGCCTACGATACCCCAATGATACCTCCAGCAATACTGGCAATCTTTATGAAATCATAGACGTAACATGACAATGTATAGATCTACATATTAAACCTTCTGTACACACGCCCACCAACAAATGGTTATACTGTATCATATTATATATTGTGTATCCAACCTGATGATGGTCAAAAATAGTATTGGCCGAAACGTGCAGTTGATATGTATAATTGACAATATAGTTGTGTTATGACAGTCATGTCTATGCATAATTGTTTCCTTACGCTCATACAAAAATTCTTCTCACACTTAACGCTTCGTGTAACTTAAAATTGTCTGACTGCTGTCATTACTGCTGCAGTTTACTAGCTATTGTGATCTGGTAAAATTAAAATACAAGGGAAGTGAAGAAGGGCGAGGATAATAAGAACGGTTAACAGAATCTTAAAAGAAGAGTAACACAAGAGAATCGAATGATGACTCTCAAAAGGACAGTGTATCACTTTACTCCTGTTTACACATTTCGTGCCCAATACGTTTTTTTCACCTACAAGCCACGTTGTTATGACCGGTCTTTAAGCACAAAGCTCTGTATAAAATTAGCTGCATGCTGGTCGCACTTGTGTTACAAAACAACAAATAAAGTCCAGCCTGAACACGCTCAGGTTGATACCCCCAACCTAAAATCAAAAACAACGTAGGAATTAATCTACTCTTTAAAAAAAAACCAGAGGTATTTGGGAACAACTTTAACAAATCTAAATTCTATTGCGGAAGAAATTAAGAGCAGATTGAGGTCGGGAAATCCAGAATCTTTTGTCTTCCAGGTTGCTATCCAGAAATTTAAAGATCAAGATATATAGAACTATAATTTTGCCTGTTGTTTTGTATGGGTGCGAAACTTGGTCGTTGACATTGCGGGAGGAAAGGAAGCTGAGGGTGTTTGAGAACATGGTGTTGAGGAGCATATTTGGACCTAGGAGGGACGAGGTAACGGGGAAATGGAGGAGAATGCATAACGAGGAGCTAAATGATTTGTACTCTTCACCCAATATTGTGTGGGTGATAAACTCGAGAAGAATGAGATGGGCAGGGCATGTGGCACGTATGAGTGAGGAGAGGGGGTGTATAGGGTCTTGCTGGGGAAACCGGAGGGAAATTGACCACTGGTGAGACCTAGGCGTAGATGGGTGGTTAATATTAGGATGGATCTCCAGGAGTTGGGATGTGGGTATGTGGACTGGATTGGGCTGGCCCAGGATAGAGATAGGTGGTGGACGCTTGTGAGTGCGGTAATGAACCTTCGGGTTCCGTGAAATGCGGGAAATTTCTTGACTAGCTGCAAACCAGTTAGCTTCTCAAGACGGACTCTGCACCGTGGAGTAAGTAAGTAAATATGTAAGTAGACTAATTCTTCTAAAGGTACAATACAATATAATAGTAAAAACAAGAACAAATATAAAAAAGCCAGAAAAATAGCCAAAACGGAAAACAGATTCTCTGGCCAGAACTATAAGAACACAAATTCACAAACTACGAAGAATAAGGCCATAAAAAATCAAATCACAGCCAAAAATATACCCCACGCCACTCCAACCCCCCCCCCCCAAAAAAGAAAAAAAAAAAAAACAAAAGAAATGAAGAAAAACAAAGAACAAATCAATCACCAAAAAACCAGAAAAAAAGACATGAAGGGATTGGAAAAAAAAAAGAAGAAGAAAAGAAACCTCAACATTGAAGAACACTATAAGATTGAAAATAATCATTACCATTACTACGAATCACAGAAACCAAAACAGTACAACAAAACTTCCAAGTGTCCACAACATAGTCTCTGCAGTGTAACTGCTGACAGAAATTCGCCAGTAGCCTATAATATCGTGATAAGAAAATCTCATGCAGAACTGCCTGCATATCGTTAACAGAAAGGATTACAACTTTCTTTTTGCCAGAATGGCAAGACACTACACACCACACTCATACTTGATACATGATAATACTCAATAAGCCAAACCTCGTGACCGTGTGGTCTAAGGGTACGGCTAAATTGGCGGCAGAACCAACACAACACAACAGTCTGGACAGACTCCACACAAGAGGTAAAAATCAACCACTTCACTACTTGTGATTGTGGCTACACTGAACCCGATCCGACTGGCGTGTTGTCTCCCAACAACTCCAGACTGTCTGGCCCAACAAAATAGGTTTGTTTCGAGGCGACATGCTGGCCAGACACCTGCTGCATTTAGCATATAATCTGAGTATTCGTGCAGGGGACACAACTTATCTGATAGAAATTATTAGAGATATGCCGCCTCTTTGATAACAAAGAGTACCACAACAGATATCTCAAGCCGAAACGGTGGGATGAATTACGGCTAAGCACGGATACAAAAACACCAATGAATTATAGTGCAGTACCAACTTTACTATCCATCATCAGACGCGTACACCATGTAACGTTCACATCACCTACAATAAGCAGGCTGAGATAAAGAAGTCCTTTTGCAGATAGAAGTCTGGACAGGCATGTCGGATTAAGAGTAGCCAACATGCCCACACAAATGTTTATTTCCTGTGTTGTGTCGGTTCTGGCTCCAATGTTGCCGTACCTTAAGGCATAGGTCTGCGGATGTTCGGTTGCTAGACTGTGGGTTCGAATCCCACTTGGTGCACGAATGTTTTGTCTCTTGCGTTGTGAGCTGCGTACGTAGCGGCATCTGCGACGAGCTGATTAACTAATTCAGAGATCCTTACCGGGTGTGTGGGTATGTCTGTGTGATCTAGGAACCTCGACAATGAGGCGGCCTAGGCCCGAGTTGGGCTTAAAAAAAAAGTGACTACAGTCGACGTTAATTACAGCCAACATTCGCTTGGAATTACCACGTGAAGTGTGTTCCTTTACCGGCCCCTCTAATGTCAATTGTAATTCCATTCCTGGGTCGAAATATATTCGACAGCCATGGGAGCATAGATCACAGGCAGCACTAACACAACTCCACAAATAAATAAGTAGATAAATAAATAAATAAATAAATAGAAAAAGGAAACAAAAACGAATACGTATAAACTTAAACTCTACAATGACTTGACATATTCCACGTATGCCTCCTGTTCAGCAACGCAGGAAACGATTTTACGGTGCCAAACGTGGTTTATCAGTAAAATAAATACATTCGTACGGGCTCCGTTTTCAAAAAAAAAAAAACGCCGGTTCGGAAGCTCTACGCATACTATCAACTTAACATACGCTCCCCTGCAATGACTAAAAGCCTTCACATTTAACGATACGTGACTGCAACAGGCTATATACTGCGCCTGTTTAGTAAGCCTGACATTTGCTGGGACAGAAACAAACTGCCGTAATGAGCTTGTCATTCTCTGTGATAAACACGAAAGAACATTCTTCAAAACTGCGCTGTGTGTGTTATGGTGGCTGTCAGTGGCTCAAACAATTTTCATTGAAGTAACCCACAGGATCCAAAGTTTGGCTTATACTGCGCAGTAGATACGAATTATCAACGTGATAACATTTATCACTGCAGTCGAACCTCCGTTATCAACCAGTTAAAAAAGAGCAAATACATACACTATCTTTTCTCAACACGAAGTCACACGTACATAACAGAACAATTTTCAGTACAATGCGGTACCCAGTTTGAATCTATTTAACTCTGAAATGGGAATGAACTTAAAACTGTCCCTCACATATTTATTTTATCAACGAGACTAAACCATCTTGGTATCCAGTACACACTAACATACATTGTAAGAGTTTTTTATGAATGGAACTGTTTAATATACATTCAGAAGAATGTGTCACTTCTTCTAGCATGCAGAACTCTGAGCTCTGTCATGGGTAAATGTGACTGAAGTATCGACAATTATTTACACCTGGCCGATGGCCCGACTCCAAAGCACGCAAAAAAATGAAAGGTAAAGGTGTCATATGTTTAACTAATCGGCACCACACCACGAATGACGTGTAGGGGAGTGGAGGTTTAACGCCAACCCTTCTTGAAACCTGAAATTAAATGGACGGTTAGCGGCAGGCCCCCCCCAAAAAGTGTGCTTATAATGTGTTTTACCCTCATTTTCCTGTCATGCAAAGGAAGAGGAAGAAATGGGTGTGCTACAGGTATAATACGCGACAAACGGGTTTTGTATAGACAACTAACTTTACAGTTTTAATACCAGCCTGCTGAAGTTTGAATTGATTTACGTCTGATAAAAAATACCATGCAGATCGTCAATCTCCATGCACCATCCGACAATACGTTAGGACAAACTACGGAACACTACGTAAAACACAGCAAATATGAAACATATCGCTCATTTGCGACAAGGAGTGCCACAACTCAAAATTTGGCATTTTTGAGTTATTGGTATAGAAACAAACGTTTGCAGATGCACTTTCAACAGGTTACAGTGTCATAACGCAGTTTGCAAAACACGCCGCTGGAGGGCTGTTGTGTCGTCGTTGCACTCAGAAAATTATAGCACTTCAAAACCTTTAAACGTTTCTCCTGAAAAATCACAAATTTTGAGTTGTGACACTGTTGTGGTGACACTGTTGTTGTGACACTCTTGTCGCGAATGAGCGATATGCTGTTCAGCTGCTCTTCAATAAAAGGCTCCCCGACTGTGCAGGCTGGAGTGGTGCTAGCTACACGTATTTCGCAGTATATTATGGAGGTATCAATCCCCAACATCGATCGGGTTACAGCCTGTGCCGACTTGGGTTTTCCGTGGCTTTCCTTAATCTCTCGACGTGAATTCCTAGAAGTTACCCCGACATGGGCTATGCCCGCCCCTTTAAAACTCCTCACTTTGCCTACTTACTTACGGTATTTACTCAGCTCATCTGATGCTATGCTAGATAACTTTTGCAGGTGAAACAGCGCCGCTACTATCATCCATCAAGTCATCCCATATACATCAACCACAAGTTTTCTGTTCCAGAACACCGTAAATAACCTTTGCCCTCGTGTCTTTACAAATCTAGGCGCTCGATAAGGATGTAGGTGAATGCCGAAACCAAACTCTGAAGCACACGGTAACCTCCTTCTCCCGTCTTCCATTTATAACCGGCACCCCATAAATGCTGCGGTAACAGAGGTACACATCCAATAATTCCTAACCTCGGCGCTAGACGGTGAGTAGTGAAATATCACGCCCCGGCTGCTTTACATTCCCCCTCCCCACCCCTGGGGAAGAACCCCGGTACCTATTAAACAGGAGAGTGGGCGGGCCCCAGAACCGGTGTGGACGATTTGGAGAAAAGTCTCTCGCCCTTGCCGGAATCCGAACCCCGGAACGTCCAGTCCGTATTCATGTCACTACACCGACTACGCAATCCCAGACCCACGCTGTGGTAACAAACCAACAAACGAACATGGCTTCTACAGTCGACAGCTGAGAAGTGCGTACTCTGCTGAACCATCCCCACTTGTGGTTTGGATACATTCTACGGTCTTGTTGGGGTTTTCGCTGTCCTGTGTGTGTGTGTGTGTGTGTGTGTGCGCGTGTAGTCTTACCAGATGTCTCTAAGATTCACAGTTTCATACGTTAATTCTGAGCCGCAGCAGGCCACAGACTAGCCGTGCCCTCTGGAGAAGAAGACAGACTACGAACACCCGACAACGCGAAAATCAGTTTCAAGTGCATACTCCAAACAGATCGTGAGGCTGCAGGCATACGCCGGCTCTGTGGTTTCAGTCCTCGCACTCCCGGGTTGTTACACAGCGCAGGTTGGTAGCTGTCTACTCGCGCTTCTGGACTACATTTCGTCAACTTCCAAGGGTCAATCAGTCCAACACTGCTTGAATTGCTTGACCCCTGAAGATAGGGAGATATGTTGCACCGAAACGTCGGTAACAAACCACCAACCTAAGCTGCACAACGTTCCAGAACGGCGAGGGCATACTGCTAAACAAATATGCCAATGAAGAAATAAACATATCAATAAGGAATCAAATATTCTATCCAACACAACTGCTTATTAAAATTTGGCATTCCCCACTCCGTGCATTACAATTCAATTATTACAACACAGCTACACGTTTCGGTACCTTAATGGGACCACAAAACACTGGGTATCTATGGGGGAGGGGGGGGGGTTACAGCGGCCGAGACGTGGCATTAACCGCCCATCCGCATCTAACCTCGAGGTTGAAGAAAGATTAGAGCTATAGCTAGCTCTACACCCCCTCTGGGTCTTCTTGGCAGGTTACAGGGTGAACTTCACCTTAACTGGGACTAGCATTGGGCTATCGCATAAAAACTCTGAAACAGTTCTGATTTTAAAATAATGACTTAGCAACTGAATAATTTATGATTTTGTACACACACACACACACACACAAACACCTACCACACGATACGCATAAGAAGATAAACTATTGTAACTGAAAGATCTCACAAAAGAAGTACAGATTTTTTTTGTGTGCTTGTTTGCCGTTTTAGAAGTTTGTATGCGATGGCCTGATGATGGTCCCAATAACGGACCAAAAAATGTAGCTATGCTATAATAAATAGCTGTGTTGGACGGAGTGTGTGTGTGTTTACCGATACAGTACAACACTGGTATGGATATAATCAAATTCAACATGTTGAAACTGTAGAAAACAACAGCCACGCCCTGTTTTAATGTATTATACCGGTAAGCGCGTCATCAAGTTTGCAGAAAATAACTCTGTTGTACCTCCACGACCCGCACCACCGTCCCCAGAATGTTCGAAACTGGGATGCAGGTTCGCGTCTAAAGCCTTGCAATATGCAGCGGAACTGTCGGCAGGGGGGCGTTCGGCATGACGCAGTTTGTTGTGCTAATATTTTTCTCTCGCCCAGGAAGGAGAAGGTGACCTTGGTGTTGTGATCGACACGGAGCTCGTGGCGATTACAGTTTTTATACATTTACGTCGTTACGGAATATGGCCCTCTGCCTGCTAAAAGCAAAAATGGAAATTTATTATCAGTTCTTCGTTTAGCGCACGCACCAATGCGGCCTTGCACTTTGGCTACAGGTTCTACTGTCGTTTGTCGACTCACGGCAATGCGCCATTTCATGATGCAGGTGTCTGCTCGCGTACGTCAGAATTTTGCATGCCGACTCAATGTGTCTTTTGTTGAATATTTCCGGCATGCCAACCTACGTACATTGCCAGTTGGGTGTCTTATAAAGAGGGTAAGGCTAAAATGGGAAAACGAGCTATCTCGAAGTACACAGCAATTTAAAAGTAATTATATTCGTATCTGTTGTGCCTCACCCACAATATACTCGGAAATATCTGACCGATAAGAATACGGGAACTATAAAGTTATCGTCTGTTGGTGATGCCGTGTAGACTGACAAGATAGGTGCCAAAATTCACCATCTTATATCCTAAAAGTGGAGGCAGTTGGTTGTCCGATACCTACATACCACACGGCGTCATCTAAAAGACATTAATCGCGATGTTCACCACCACGAGACTCTAAACTTCTAGTATCCTAGATATCAATCTTGCTCTTTCTTCTTAATTATCAAACTTAATATTACTCAGTTGTTATGTAACTACTGTAATAATTTCAGTCCAACACAACACGTTATTGTACGTAAAACTGCATTACCTACATAAAGTCCCTACATATTTCAGCCCCATAAGGGGGTCACCTTAAAGCCAGACTAATAATGAATATGCTAAGGAAGGTCATATTGATATGAATGAGGCCTCTCCGTCGTACGGGCTGAAAACTTACAGCAACTTCATGTAAGCAATAAAATTTTACTCACAATGAAGTGTTGCGTTGGCCTGACTTTGCTACTAAATGTGTCTCCCACTGAAACGATACTGAAGGGCAAACACAGCACACATATAAGCAAATGTATAAAACGATGCATCAGAAATTCAGTTCGCGCACGCGCGTGTAAGCTTACTTCTGGCTCATTGCACTTTTGTGCTTTAATATTATCTCGACATTCGTGCTTTCTATTTTCGTTTCACCTCTGAACACCGCTGTACAAATGACAAGCACTTGTACGTTACGACGACACAAAAAAAAAAAGTGATTCCAATGGCGTCTGATCAGCATGCTATTTTAATGGTTATGGGACTACGAAGAGGAACATGGCTTTGTTCTGTGGAAGTTCCCTCTATAAACATCTTGTGGTCGAACACGTCTAGCGTCACGTGCTTCACATGTTTTGCTTTAAACGTCTGTTCAAAATAACCCAACTCAAAAGTGCGTCTGCGGAATGAACTTCCTCATCGCACAACCCCCCCAACCCTTTTGCTGTTTTTACTTTAGATGCCGGACTGCTGGCTAGAAGT
>Ga0123353_10014013_pt1 | contig 11531 bp, 6 predicted proteins | sample TergutLab28metaG_3_FD_92763 | JGI IMG/M metagenome (GOLD analysis project Ga0123353, IMG submission 92763) | Labiotermes labralis P3 segment gut microbial communities from Petit-Saut dam, French Guiana - Lab288 P3 | ecosystem: Host-associated > Arthropoda: Insects > Digestive system > Gut ... | reverse complement strand
TTTATTTCAACTGTTACTAATCCCACGATTCATGATGTAAGACGAGATCTCGTCCCCACTTCCAAAATTACCGCACATACAGTATAGTCACTTAATAAGTTCTTTGGACAACCTGATGATGGCCTACATACAGGGCCGAAACATGTAGTTGTGTATTATATATCGCTACTAACTGTAATATTGCTGTGTTCATGGCTGTATGTATTTATAGATATATACATACTACAGCTCTGTGTTATTGACCTAACACAACGGGGATGACACACCTTAAAGAAAAGGTTGGCTACAGTTTAAGATGGAGTTTCCAGAAATTCGGTTTGCTATAATGGGAGTTTGTTAATTAATTATGATATTATGCTCTGACTTAAAAGTAAAAGCACATCAAAGAAACTAAAATAAAGACCAAAGAACAGAACAACAGACAGAACGTTAACAGGTGCACCAGAAACTGTGACACTAACAGAGAGATATAGAGAGAAATTGAACATTTTTTAAAGGAAAGTATATAGAAGAATTTTAGGCCCAGTATATGACAATCAAAAAGAAAATTGGAGGATATTAACCATTTGACGCCTAATGTCAACTGTAGTTGACGTACCGCACCGCTAACCTCTAAAGTTGCATTTTATATATTTATTCAACAAATATAGGTACCGAATATTTTAAACATGGTGTATACTCCCCGTTTTTTTCTCTTCAAAATGCAGTTTGTTTCATAATTCTAAATTGTTTGGTTCCTGTATTATTCACATTTTATATACAGGTGTGCTAAAATTAAAAAAATAATTCAGGCGCCAAAAGGTTAGCCGATAAAGAAATTTATGCAAGTGTTAAAAAACCTACTATAATAGAAACAATAAGGTTAAATAGATTACGTTGATTTGGACATGTACAGAGAATGGAAGATAATAGAATTCCCAAAGGGGTATTATATATGAATTTGGGAACAGCAAGATTCAGAGGTAGACCAAGAAATAGATGGCAAGATGGGGTGAGAGAGGATGGAAGAATAGTTGGTGGAGAAGGGTGGCAGGAAAAAGTACATAACAGAGAGGAATGGAAGAAGCTTGTGAGAATGGCAAGGAATCGTCGCATTCTGCACATGCCAATGAATTAATTAATTACACTCGACTATGATCGCTCATTCTCAAAAAAATTTCCACATCCTACTGTCTTTGTGACACACTGAAGCTCTAAGGGTCTGTTAGCTCCTGTGTTGTGGTTGCTTTATGCTGTATGGATGAACTTCCTTACAAAAATTTTCTTTCGAGAAATTGCCCCTGTTTGTGTTGATCATTTTCGTACGAAGTTGTCCATGTTAATTTCAACCATGAACACACCGCTCACATAGTATCAGAGTGCCAACATACTCTATCACTAACTTGATGTCACTTGCTTTATTATTTCATTATTTACTGCTCAACATGTTTCGGATGTTAATACATCCATCCTCAGGAGCTTGCGACTTATTTGATGCGTTATTACATGGGTTGTATTGCTCTGATTTGTTGTGTGTTGGTGTTACGTTGTGGTATGACTGGGGTGGTGTGGTATCCGTATGCAGGCTGAAACACTACTGGTCTGTTCATCCACATGAACAAACCAGTAGTGTTTCAGCCTGCATACGGATACCACAGCATCTCAGCCAAACCACAACGTAATACTAACATACATCGCACCAGAACAATACAACCCATGTAATAAGTCATCAAATAAGTCGCAAGGTCCTAAGGATGGATGTATTAACATCCGAAATATGTTGAGCAGTAAATAATGAAATAATAAAGCAAGTGACATCAAGTTGGTCTCCCTTTATTCAACTATCAAGATGATGCACGATCCAATAAACATAAGACTTCTTCGATTATTTGTCTAAGCTATATACACTACAGACAGTACAGAGATTCACGTTAGGTTGAAAGGTTATTATGAAAAACGAATATGATGGAATTTGCAAGGGAGCGGTTTTGACTTATTGGAAGGTAATATTCCAGATTAGGGCATAGAGATATTTTGCTCAGTAACCTCATTTTTGGTGGTGATTTCCTGCGAGAAATCTTCAATCCCGACATCTCCACAAAACAAGTCACAATACCGCTGCGATCATCTATTTAAATTTTCCATTTTTTCAAAATAAAATTTATCGTATTCTTTCATTTTCAAACGTACGTACGCAATAGGGTGGAATTCAGAGAGAAAACCGAGCGGCTGATTGATTTATAGATTGATTGATTGATTGACTCATTGTTCGGTATATTGTTGTCTTCTGGTTTACGCAATCTTGCACGATCTGTGGGTATTCTTTCTTCTCAGTAGAACACAATATTTTTAAAGGCATTTTATAATCCAATTTCATAGTTATTACAACCAGAAAAAAGTGATTTTTTGTTACAAATTTTTACATTGATTTCAAAAGAGATTTTACTGTTTAATTAATTCTTCATATCTTACATGTCAATAATCCATATTTAAACTGTGCCTCTAATTCTGTCTAAGAGGTCCTGCATTAAAATTATTTTAAGGAGTCCGCAGAATAGAAGGAATTTGGCCTCGCGATACGAGAAAAGTTGATGATTGCTGTGGGTGCTTGCAGTCTCTTAGTACCAGCAAATGCACATATTACTCGTATAGTAAATATGTTGCATTTAGCCGGCCACTACACGTTTCGGCTGGTCTCCATCCTCAGGGAACTCACAAGCCATATAAGGTGAAATATATATTAGTATAATATGTACATTTGTTTGTACTGAAAGATTGTAATCATTCACAAATACACGGAGAAAATAATACGCAACTGCTATGAGTGGTTAATAGTGCTTCGGACGAATAAACTGCCTTCTTTTCTATACATGCAGACAGTATATTTCCTCTGAACATTGGTAAGAACCCAGTACGACGGCACAAACTAACTAGGAACAATATGAACCCCTACTGCCGTACCAACCTGAAATCTGAAACAGGAAAATCTGTACCTTAAAGGCGAAGCAGATTACGTGTGGCCTATTCCCTTCTTGCGGATAGCAGCAGTATTCTAACACGCTGTGGAGCTGTGAGGGTGTGAACTGTCCTGTTAGCACGGAGGGACTCTGGCAGGTTATGATTACCTTGTCGCGACCTGGTCTTCAACATGCGTACCCGCGGCCAACTTACACATATCTTCGGTACTCTTCTTCTTTGCCAGCACAAAATGCGGGAACGACAAAGAGTAAGAAATAATCGCTCGCCGCACTCTAGCTTGGCTTCAGCAATCTTACTAATTCCACCACAGGATAGTCTGAGATATGACAGCGTCTTGAAATGTACCATAAATGAAGACAGAGGGAAATTAATTACGGCTTTCCGTTTTTATTTTTGAATATTTGTGCTTTATCTAACGATGCCCTCAATCGCTTAATGTGTAGCATCGAACTTATGTTTAGTTGCGAATAATGAACGGATGAATGTATGAAAGCAAAAGGTAATAACGTAATCTGAGGTAATATTCCGAAGTTTACCTCCCAGTGGCCACGCGGGCTTTAAGGCTTGGGTCTGGACCCGCTCGCTTGCTGGGAATTCGGGTTCGAATCCCGACATGGGTATGGATGTCTCATATGAGTGTTGTGTGTTGTCAAGTTGAGATCTTTGTGTCGGGCTGCTCACTCACCTGGAGGAGTCCTACCGAGTGTGGTGTGTCTGAGTGTGATCGTGAAGCCTCGATAATGAGGCGGCACCAGTCCATTTGGGGCTGTTGCGCCGTGGGAAAAATGGAATCAGAAAAACACTAAGAAAATCTGTAAGGACAATCCATTTTCGGATTTGAACCCTGGACCTTCCAAACATAAACCAGCAGTGCTAACTTCTCCTCCGGTTATAATTTATTCAGTCAGCAAACTCAGCCTGCCGTCCTTAAGATTCTTATGCTGTACAATCTTCAATCAAGGTTGTGCGCGAACAGCAGCCGGTAAGAGCAAGCGGTTCTGGAATGTTTGTATGAACAACCGATAGAATCGTCACCCATTACACCAAACCACGAGTTCATCGACAGAAACTGTCTCTGAAACTTTGGATACGAATTCCATTCTCATCATCAGAATAAACGTCACTACCATTAACATTACGCCCTAGAAAATAGGACCATGTTTGCAGCTTCTGATGTACTTGAAGTTTGTGAGAACGTGCACCATTAGAACAAAGATGTAAGCAACCAACAAGAAGCAATAAATTCCGTTTATTGATCTTTATATTGATCTTTTTAATTTAGCTCTACATGTTTCGGGCGACAAACTCGCCCATCCTCAGGAGCACTTTTTGACTGTATATACAGCTTTTGGTACAATGCACCGATATTGCTGCAGACCGGTGACAAGGTTGAGGTGGAACGCAGTTCCATCTTAACCTTGTCGCTAATTTAACGTAGTATAGATATCTAATAGTTAAGAATATTGAGACTATAGTTTTCTGGGTTGTGACGCCGTGTAGTCTAACATTTCAGACTAGGTTATTCGTTATATGTTTGAAGTTACTTCAGGTCTGCATCTATTGCCAATCATCACCAGAGGTCGAAGAAGTTCTAAAATGACACTGGTATAAAAAAGCGTTTTGCTACAGTTCTAAGTATAGTTTGGACCAGCTGACTTCGATAAGAGAGTGGAAGGGTAGGAGGAGGGGGTTGTCTGCCATATGGCAGCTGAGGTGCATCTGTAACCACATGACGCTTCACAACTTTCACTCAACCCTTCCACCACCAGCATGGGGCTCTCTTTGTTTAAATGAGTCTCCCTTCCAAACACGAACGAATCCAGGGAGTTTTGCAAGTAATTTGAAGTAAGGTTATCTTTATTTCGTTATTTATCCATTTGTAGATAGGCCAGGACAGCGTAGTCGGTATTGCCACTTACTTCGGGCTGGAGAGTCCGGGGATCGATTCCCGGTACGCGAGATATTCCGCAGTCTTTCAGACCGGCCCTGGGGCCCACTAGTCTCTTGTAAAGTGGGTACCGGCTTCCTTTCCCGGGAGTAAAGCAGCAATGGCTTGGCGTTGATCACCCACTCTCATCTAACACCAAGACTAAAGAAAGAGTACAGCTATACCTCTACTTCCCTTCTGGGTCTTCATGACCTCTTCTAAAGTGAAGTTTGCCTTTTACGTATTTCTAGAATCTTTTGTCTTGCTACGTTCTGTCTAAGAACTTTGAAGTTAGAATACTCAGTATTAGAATTTCACATGGTGTTTTACATAAGTCTTAAATTTCATTTTAATAAAAATCCAACCAGATACAACAGTAAGCAGACATTTATTTACTGCAGTCACTCTACATGTTTCGGGTGTCATAGCACCCATCATCAGGAGTACTAAAAACTGTAACCGCAACCTCCGGTACAGGTCATAATATCGGTACAGCTACTTCCCTCCAACGTGGCCTGATCGGGACTGTTGGAGGGAAGTAGCTGTATTATGACCTGTACCGGAGGCTGCGGTTACAGTTTTTGGTACTCCTGGTGATGGGTGCTGTGACACCCGAAACATGTAGAGTGACTTTGGAGTAAATAAATGTCTGCATACTGTTGCATCTGGTTGGATTTTTATCAACATTGAATTAAGATGCACGAAACTATGAGCTTAAAATATTAAATTTCATTTTTGTCTCTGGCAGAAAGAAATAAAATATCTGTAAATGAGGTCAGCAATAAGGTATTTATGAATAAGGGAGAAGAATTCATTAAACAGTAGGGTAAGCTGCGTAAAGAGAAACTTAATTACTTCCACAGTTCATCTAATACCGCTACTTTAATCAAGAAGTGAGATTTCCACGAAAACGAAAATGTGGAAGCGGAGTCTTTGATCACTCTTCACCTAGATGTCACATTGTATTAGTGTATGTATTAACCTTTCTATTTATTTCTTATTAAATTTTCCTAATTCACTTTAAAAAGCCCTTTACAGCAAAAGTACACACTACGGATTCGCGTACCCAAAGTTATACCACTAATATTATAGAGTTTCTTAAAATAAACTCCTTACGTTTGTGTGAGTAATGTCGAATTGGGCAGAAAATATAGTTGGCTCGCTCACTGTTCATTGCAAATTCTAAACGTAGCTTCTAGAATAATATTTATGATTATAATAGATATGTAATTTGTGTGAATGGCTTCAGAGGCCTCAGAAGATAAAATTTGTAGTTGCATTTTTCATGAACAGTGGGATTTCTGTGGTACCATCTGCTTCAGACGGATGCACCCCCTCACAATTCTTGACACTTTGTAGCACAGAAAGAAAAAGGGTTAAGATGTAAAGGGTAGCAGTAGCAGCGGGTGACCTGCAATTTTTGAAAATGAACTAGCCATCTGTTACACACTGGGGTTTAGTCCAAGGGACCCATCTTTAAACCTAGAGAATGAAGAGGCTTTTAGCTAATTTAGACTGAGTCAGACAATATGCCAGAAGGTTAATGCAATTAAGTGTGTATAAGAAGTTTAATGGGCTTACTGTCAGAGGGAAAACACATGGTTATATTGGCATAAAAAAAAAGGAGGGACCAGATAAGAAAAGTAGAAAGCAGCGCTTAGGTGAAAGTTAATGTCAAGTAATGTGAATATTGTCAAATTATCGTCCGCATATCTCTTTGAAAGGTCCGGAGTGAAGGGATATAAAAATGGACTTGGAAAACAGAATTTTAAATATATAAAAATGAAAGGATTTGGGCACCGTCCGTCCGTCCCTTCATTTAGCAATCGAGAGGAAATTCGATGTGACTGTGTTCTGGGATGTGTCGCCGCGTAGTTTAGTAAGTACCAACGTTTCGGAGGAACCTGCTTCCTTCCTCTTCGGGGTGGAAGTATATACTTATTAAATTTGACGTTCATAGGGGCGTGCATCATAATACAGTTCTACAGTAAAACCAACCAAATGCACCAATGTCTTAAATTTATTTTATTTTGGAATAATTCTATATGTTTCGAACAGTTTTCTTTCCGCCCATCATCAGGAGTTCTAGACAGTACATAAAGCAACAGGCATTTGTCAAACTGATACTGCTGTCTGCTTGCTAGCAAGCAGTAGCAAATGCCTGTTGCTGTATGTACAGTCGTGAACTCCTGATGATGGACGGAAAGACCGTCCGAAACATGTAAAGTGTCATTCCAAAATAAAATAAATTCGAGACATTGCTGCATCTGGTTGGTTTTACAATAGAAACTTATTAAATTCTTTTGTTGCCCTAAAAAAAATTCAGATTTTCCACCGAAAATGTATTACCCAAACACAGGTCTGCAATGCGCCCCAACCCCGAACATTCTCACCACAGTGTCTTCATTTACAACTTTGACCAAGTTTCATCAATCCTGATGTTTGAGGGAACGTACTTTTCCGAAACTTCGTTGTCCACCTACAAGGCTACGCGGTGTAAAAACCCAAAATACTTACAATCTGATCGCTCTAGGTGAAAGGTTTTAAACCTTGAAAATTTATAACAGTTTAACACTTTGAAAACGACGAAGAGAAAGAAACGAGAAAAAGTACACAAACCTCCTAACAAGGGAAGTTTCTTAATCGCTACCGCTGACATAAAAACCGCGATAAAAGATACAAATCTTAATTGGAACAGGCGACAGGGAACTCGCTCCGCGAAAGTCCAGTTTATTAATCGGTTTTCCAGAAGCTGACTCTACTGACCTGAAAAATGAACACACCGGACACAATGGACACTCATTTGTTAAGAGTGCTGTTTATAATTTCATGGTTGGTGATGTACGTGTCAGATTCCGTCTTCAATCTCGTTAACATGTTGGAAACAGCTGAGTATCGCTTAGCGGGGTCTCCCCATTCACATACCGAGGCTAATGCTATCTTAATTCGCCCGCAGCATCATGATACTGTATTTTATTTATGTGCAAGAAATCAACACCGAACTCATAACTAGTATATATCATACGCTGACAGCAGATTGTACGAGGCTGCAGAGTGAGTTTGATTGTGTCAAGACTGAGAAGACAGAGAGAGAGAGAGAGAGAGAGAATTTTCCTGGAAAATAATTCGTACCTTCTTCTCACATCTCTCAAGGTAAGTATGCTTCGTATACAATAATTGTAAATAAAATGGAACTAGCCGATTTTTCAGTACACTCAGACTTTCACCATTCCTTGCAACTAATCCTCTCATTTCCGCGATGTTTGTAAAACTTCCCAATGTATTCCTTTGTCGTTTGTTAACTTTATCCCAAAACAACCAATTTCGAGGAACACTGTTTCCGTTCTGTGTCAGACTTCGTCTTGTAGTAACTTAGTGAAGGTGCAGGTCTCGACAGGCCTTGTGGGATCCAGCAGGTTGAGGTTCTCAGATTTCATGACAAATGGCACAGGATGGTGGTAAGTTTGTCAGCCTTACGCACCGGCCGCCTTTTCCCCCAGGAAATATTCCTGGTACTCATTTCTGTTAGGGGCTAAGTCAACCCCAGGGCCATGGTGCGACCGGAAGGTTTATGTCAATGAAATATCCCGATGACGCTATGCAGAACTGAACCCGCGACCTCCCGGCTTGTAATTCAGTGTCTCAAGTAAATGCGCAACAGGCTGCCCTGTAGTAACTTTGTATTGTATTTCTATTGTCTACTTAGGGTTTCAACTTGCTGCGGTCTGGACAATCCGGGGGTCCAATCCCAGCGGAGACAAGATTTTCTGCACCCGTCAGAGACCAGCACTAGGACCCACGCAGCCTGCAGTACAATGGGGTACCGTGCCTCTTTCCCGGGGGGAAGGAGCGGCCGGGTCCTGACGTTGACCACCCACCCACATCTAGGGCCGAGGTTAAAGGAAGAATAGGACTACACTTTTACTCAACTCTGGGGTCTTCTTGGCCTGCTGTTTACTTAGTGTCGATTTAACAGCGATATCATTAGGTCGAAAAAAACAGCAACAAACTTTAAGATGGTGGATGGATGATTGGATGGGATGTGGAAGGAAGAGGTCTTGACCCAACAGAGGTATCTTGTTGAAAGAACTTGGGGTCTCAAAAAGATTTCGAAACTGGTACCCTCAAATACATGTCAGAAATATTACCTCTTTAGCTTGTTGGTTCGTTGTCACTTCGTGGTAAGTGCAAAACTCTTCTCTCTTTACGATCCACGTCATGAGGACATATGAGAGGAAAGTAGGTGAAAGTACTCTTATTCTTCCCCCAAATTCGAAAAAGAGGTGAGCAGTTAACTTGGAACCCTGGCCGATTGAAATCTGTGCAAAGAATCGTCCTTTGCACTGGATATGAAGTTTTGACATCTGTCAAAAACAGACTTGACGCCCCCTGTTAGCTTAATAGAGCCTATTGTCAGGACAATTAAATATCAAGGACGTTACTATGATTTAGGAATGTATTTAGGACTTAGGGGTGAAGGAGTTGAAGAAATGTATGTTAGGTAGTGAATTTTTGTGGGAGGGGAACACGATGAATAGCGGCTAATTGTAAAAACGAATATGTTGGGAAGATACTACTAAGATGAATTATTGGCAGATATGTTGTGAGCCTGATAAATGGATGGAAATTGCGCAAGATAATGTTTAATTCTGAGCAGTGGCATTAGAGATTTTGAAACGCCAGGGTCTGGCACATGGCATTTGGCTCGTTCTTCTATTACAGCATGTGACATAACTGAAACAGTGGAGTAATTTACTACGGTTTGAAGGACTCTGGCTAGGTTCCTAAACAAAAGGGGACTGTTTTGTCATCGAGACAGTCGTCGTTGGCTCACAGAGCCACATATACAGTTAATGCAGAGTGTTTATTTCTTGAGAATAAAGTGACAACAACACAGGAGTCAAACACCTTTCTTTATTTATTGCAGATGTTTTGAGCACAAGGAATTTCACCTACATTCGCCCTATACGCAATCATAACATAGAAAATTTTACCAAATATATGTTGAAGTATCCAAGCTCTCTTCCCATTTATGCAGCATTGTTGATTTTCTGTTTCTTTTAATGTATGACATATCAGGTAGTGGTAGTCCTTGCACTGCGGAATGAGCAGCTGAGTGTTTCCAGGACGGGACAGCTAAGGAAGGAAACATGTCTGTGTTCAGAGTGGTGATTTCGCTCTCACTAGTTCTTCGGTCCCAGATCGAAATATGAACCTCAGTACAGCCACGTATTTTGTCAGAAAAGAAACGCCTCTTTCGGTATAACATATAGGAACAAAAGAAACAAATGCTAGTAGTACCACTGCTAGTAATAACATTAATAATAATAATAATAATAATAATAATAATAACGCGGGAGAAGAAAAATATATAAGAAAAGTAAATATATGTAAGCAGGGAGTAATAATAGCATAAAAGGGGCCCATTTTGGAAAACTTGCAAACTGTTTTGTTGCTCAAATTACTCGCTTTTGTGAAAATGGACTTTTCAATGTACCGTCCCCAAAGAGCTCGCCACGGTCCCCATCATGTGCTGTATCACTGCAGTTCATGTTGTAACATCGTATGTTGCACAGATTCCTTTACTTATCTATCCAACTACGTACACACTTTGCAAAAGACATTTTCTCTACAGATTTGTCCCTGAAATTCTTATATATTACACACGAAATTTTAGCAGTATTCGGTTGTGGGTAAATAATGAATAAAATACTGTAATGACAGACTTCGCGTTTTATTTTCTGATGCTGTCAGTAATTTAAGTTGTAGAGCGATGAATAAGGAATAATTGACGAAAAACAAATTGTCGAAGAATTTAGAGAATTACGTCACTATTCCTGAATTTGCTTGGAGGGGCAGGAAAAACCAAGAAAACCAAAATCGTGGAATTTGTGACCGCTTATATTTCGAAACAGATACTTTCAGAATTGAAAACAGAGCATTGCCGTTAGGTACAGCAGTCCGATGAAGACAGAGAAAAAGTGAGGCAGAAGGAAGAGGAAGAAAAGTGGAGAAGTGAAATGGAATCCAATTTAATTCATTAGTGTTTTTCAGGGAGACGTCTAGATCAAAACAATTAACAATCCCCTCAAACACGCGTCAGATACCCTACTTTCTACTAGACTATTCTGCTTCGAAATACATAGCATATGAACAGACTTCGTGTACACAATCGGCGATTGGAGATAAAAGGAAGTTTTCCCACAGCAGAAAAATGTAGGAGTAGTTACAGAAAACACTGAAATACCGCGGCTCTTTTTTAACGTCATCAGGTTAGTACAAAATTTACTGTGCTTTCTCCTGCACAAAGTGAATTAAATGTACAAATATTGCAGAGAATCTGTTACTTCGCCTTTCGCTATGCATGATTCACCTCACACTACTCAGCAAGCTGTAAGCGTTTGTCAGGATATGCAAACCTTCGAAAAGAAACTCTGCGTTTTGTAAAATATTAGCTTAACCTTTTGGCGCCGGAATTATTTTTTTAATTTTAGCACACCCTGTATATAAAGTGTGAATAACTCAGGAACCAAATATGTTAGAATTATGAAACAAACTGCATTTTGAAGAGGAAAAAACGGAGAGTATATACCATGTTTAAAATATTCAGTACCTATATTTGTTGAATAAATATATAAAATGCAAC
>Ga0123353_10014012_pt1 | contig 11531 bp, 12 predicted proteins | sample TergutLab28metaG_3_FD_92763 | JGI IMG/M metagenome (GOLD analysis project Ga0123353, IMG submission 92763) | Labiotermes labralis P3 segment gut microbial communities from Petit-Saut dam, French Guiana - Lab288 P3 | ecosystem: Host-associated > Arthropoda: Insects > Digestive system > Gut ... | reverse complement strand
CGACCAAACCGGCCAGGCGATAACGGCGCAAAGTGCCATTATGCAGACAATCGGATAACGGCACATCAGCGCCGCTTGCTATGGGTCTAGAAACCCCGAACCCGCAATCCCTTGTGGATTCAAGAGGTACTATATACCAATCCGCCGCGCGTTGCAAGCGGTTATGAATGTATATAATTCTTAATTTTTAATTATTAATTTTTTGCAAAATATCAATTCATATTCTATAATTCCTTGCTATGAAAATCCTATCGGCGTATTTCACCCGGCAGATATTCACGTTTTTCGTGATGCTGGTGCTTGTCCTGGCCGGGTTGGCCTGGATGATACACATACTGACCATGCTGAAATTCCTGATACAGTACGGTATCAGCCTGCCGGGCTTTCTTGGGTTGACGTTTATGATGCTGCCTTTGCTGGTTTCGATAATAATGCCGTTTTCGGTCTTCATTTCGGCAATGTTCCTGTATAACAAGCTGATATCCGACCGGGAAATCACCGTGATGGCGGCGGCGGGCCTGTCGCCGATTCAGATCGCGCGGCCGGTTTTGGTGTTCGCGGGCTGTATCGCCGCGCTGCATTTCGCGCTGAATACGCTTGTCGTGCCGGCCAGCCAGGCGAAATTCTATGACACCCAGTGGGAAATGCGGTATGGCCTTGCGCATCTTAAATTGCAGGAGGCGACATTCACCCAAATGGCGCGCGGACTGGTGGTGTTCGTGGAAAAGGTCGCGGGGACGGACTTGTCGAAACTTATGCTGTACGACAACCGGGATCCCCGGAACCAAATGACGATTTCCGCCGACAGCGGCAAGTTGGTCCATACCGACCGGGGCTTGTCCATGGTGATGACCCACGGCAGCGTCCAGTTCCGCGACGACACTTTTGCGGTCGGCACGTTCGATTCGATGGATATGGACATGAACCTTTCAGACAGGATGCCGGGGAACATGTTCCGGGTGCGAAGGCTTTCCAGCATCCAGCTGATACGCGACGCCAGAAGACTGGACACATTCCGCGAACGCGACCAAAAGCGGATAATATCCGAAATGTCGACGCGGTTTCTGGGCCCGTTGATGAGTATGATCCTGGCGCTGATCGGAATGGTGGCGCTACTCAAGACATCGCTGCTGCGGCGCGGCGCGCTGAACATGGCCGCGCCGACGGCGACACTGGGCATGGCGGCGGCAATGGGTACGTTCATGGTGTTCGGCGACCTTGCCATGACCATCCCCGGATTTTTCGCGATTCTGACCGGGCAGGTTTTGTTGATTGCGGTTTTGTTTCTTATCCTTGCTGGCAAAGGAATAAGGAATAAGGAATAAGGAATAAGAATTGAATTTGCCAAGCACGAAATGTAAAAGGCCGACAAATTCGATTTTATCGAAATATTTTTCGCACAAAAAAATCCTGTTCCTTATTCCTTATTCCTTATTCCTTATTCCTTGTTTGTCGCACGCTGCGCTCGACCTTGCCGCTTCGCGCAGCATTACCGCCGACAGAATCGAATTCGACCGCCGTACGCAATCCATACATACAGCCGGCCATACGGAAATGGAAACGGCCGGCACGCGGATGACTTTGATCGACGCCTATCTGGACCAGCGGGGCGCACGCGCCGGCGGCCAGCAGGCGGTCGTATGGCTGGGCCAGCGCACCAATTTCACAGCCGAAGTGGTATCCAAAGACAACAATATAACCACCGCCACGAATGTCGTGTACACGGCGTGCAGCGAATGCGACGAAGGCATAAACGCTTGGGAGCTTTCGGCCAGCAGAATGCGGCACAACACCGAAACCCGCAACATGGAATTCCGCAACGCGGTGTTCTGGGCCTATGATATCCCGATATTCTGGACGCCTTACATGTCCTATCCCGATCCGACCGTTCGGCGCAGGTCCGGTTTTCTGATGCCCGATATGAACACGACCAACGACATGGGGACCCAATTCAATTTTCCGTTTTATGTCGCGATTTCCGACACGCACGATTTCACCGTAACCCCCGCCTATCTGACGGGCGAAAACCCGCTGTGGATGCTGGAACACCGGCTGAATGCGGAACGCTCCAGCTTCCGGACGACCGGGTCGTATACGCACAACCGCGCCGGGTTCGACCGCTGGCACGTCTTCAACGAAGACGTGGTGGAACTGGGCGAGCATGCCCGCGCAACGCTTTTCCTGCAGCGCGCGTCCGACAAGACATACCTGCAGCAGTACGGGTTCTACGACGCCCAGCCGTTCCTTGATTCCGGCGCAAGGGTGGAAGTCTTCGCGGACAGCGGCTATGTCCGCGCCAGCGCGCACACGTTCCAGGAACTGCGCGTGATAGAAGGCGTCCAATCGTCCAGCGTTTCCGGCGACATACTGCCGCACATCCACGGCGTCTATCAAAGCGCGCCGATATACGGCGAAACGTATTTTTCGTTCATGGGCGACATGATCGGCATTCACAATTCCGAAACGGCGGGAAATGTGCAGCGGATGGTCGGCACCGCCTCTATCATTTCACCCTGGACCATATGGGGCGGCCAGCGGATCACGCTGTCGGCGCAGACCCGGTACGACCTTTATTATTTCGAAAATGCCGACATGTTGGGCGGACAGAACGACTTCACCGGATCCAGGGCGCGCTTTCTTCCTTCCGGATATGCCGAATGGGCGCTGCCGCTGATTAATAATGAAAACGAGAACTGGACGCACGTGATAGAGCCGCGCATCCGCTATACGGTGATGCGCGTGCTGGACACGCCTGCGTTTGCGAATATCGACTCGTCCGGTTCGGTCCTTTCCGACGCAACGCTGTTCGCCAACAACCGTCTTGCAGGATATGACCTTTGGGTGAACGGCGATTATATCGATTACGGCATCGGCTGGTCGGCCTTTTCATCCGGCGGCATATCCGTATCTGGATTCGCAGGCCAGACCTATGATTTTTCCAACACCAGGGAACTGGACCCGAATTCCGGGTTTCATAACGGCGGGTCCGATTTGGTCGGCCGCCTGTCCGCGGAATACCAGGACTGGTTCCGGATAAACAATCGCGCACGCTTTTCGAATTCCACCATGGCGCTGCGCCATATCGAATCCATGGCCCGGATTGGAAGAACGAACTTTGTCGAAGCTGGCTATATAATGGCGGTGCAGCTGGAAGAAGATGCGGCGACGATAAACCGCCGCAACAACGAAATCGCGGGCGGGTTCGGCATAGGGCTTACCGAACGGTGGAAAGTGCGCTCTCGCACGACATACAATATCACGGACGACCGGATACAAAGGCAGAACGTCGGCCTTTATTACGAACATCCCTGCTATATGATAGGATTCGAATACGTCCGCGACGGCGCCGTACGCATAAACCCCGAACTGAACGAAAAATATGTCGGAAGCACGACCTTCAAGCTTGCGTTCAGCTTGAAGCTGACGGAAAGCAAAAGGTAAGGAATAAGGAATAAGGAATAAGGAACAGGATGTTTTGTTCTTTATCCATTTTTCTTGTTCTTTCTTGATAAATAAAAAAGGAAAGAATCATGAAAAAAATATCAAAAATTTTAACGACCGCTTTATCTCTTATTCCTTATTCCTTATTCCTTATTCCTTTGTTTGCGGCCGTGCCGGCCGCAAACGCGGCGACCGTCGTCGCCACGGTGAACGGCGCCCCTGTAACGGACCGCGACATAACCGCCCGTGTCAAGCTGATGGCGCTGCAGGGCGATGCGCGCACGGACAACCGGCTGCGCGCGCTTTCGAACATTATCGACGACAACATCCGGCTTGCCTTCGCGGCCCAGGTGCAGATAAGCCCGTCCGACGCCGAAGTGAACAGGGAAATCGACGCGCTGAGATCGCGCGGGTTCGACACGTCCGGGCTTGATCCCGTCGGAATGAACATGCTGCGCCTTGCGATGCGGGCGAACATAGCCTGGCAGATGGTCGTCGGCCGCACGATAATGCCGACGGTCAATGTGACGGACCAGGATATCAAGGACGAAATCGCCGACCTTTCGCGCACGCGCGGGTTGCCGGTATATGTAACGCTGCTGCGACTGGTGGATATCCCCGAAGACATCGCGGCCAAGCTTTCGCCGCCAAAGGACTGCGCCGATGCGGAAAGAATGGCGCGTACGCTCGGCGGCGCGCCCGTGCGGGTGACCGCGCCGGAATTCGAACTGTCGGAAGAAGTCCGCGCGCGTATATCAATTCTGCCCGAACTTTCCTGGTCCTCGCGCCAGGACCGGTCCGTGCTTTTGGTCTGCGACCGCAAAAGAATGGCCGAATACGGCGATTTGGATAATGTCATCAGACAGAACGCAATATTCAAACGCGCGATGTTCATGGGCGACCAACAGCTGAAACAACTGCGCCGCCGCGCGGTGATCGTAATTAATAATCCAAGTTATAGGGGGGCCATCAACTAACAACTAACATCTAACAACTGTCGTGTTCGTTTCGCGAACGATTATTTATTTTTATCATTCCAGTTGTTAGCTGTTAGTTGTTAGTTGTTAGTTTTATGAATAACAAACCTATTCTCTTCAACATGCCCCTTGCCGAACTGGAACAGTTCGTCATCGACATGGGCCAGCCGAAATTCCGCGCAAAACAAATCCAAGAATGGCTGTTTCGCGGCGCACCCGATTTTTCGGTTATGAAGAATCTGCCTGAAAATTTACGTAAAGATTTAGACCGTGATGCGCAAACCCTGCCCTGTGTCATTGAACAAAAATTTGATTCGGCGGACGGTCAAACGACGAAATTCCTTTTGCGAATCACCGGCACCTGTCTCGGCGCAGCGAAGCAGAGACGGACGAATCACCAACACGAAATTATTGAAACGGTATTAATGCGCACAAGTTATGGCAACAGCGTTTGCGTGTCTTCCCAGGCAGGCTGCGCTATGGGTTGCAAATTCTGCGCCAGCACTCTTCTTGGCCTGCGCCGCAATCTGACCGCGAACGAAATGCTTGCCCAAGTTCTGGTGGCTGGGTGGACTCTAAAATTCCCCTCCTTCGGAGGGGTGTCAAGCGAATGCGAGGCGGGGAGGGTTTTACACCAAACCAACAACCCTCCCCGTCGCCCTACGGGCGCCACCCCTCCAAAGGAGGGGAATAAGCCGAACGGCGATCCGAACAACAACGACGTGTCGCACATTGTTGTTATGGGCACGGGCGAGCCGTTACAGAATACTGAAAACTTAAAAGGTTTTCTGGAAACCGCGAACAGCAAACTTGGCATTTCATGGCGGCGTATGACCGTATCGACTTGCGGCTTGGTTCCCGGCATCAATGAATTAATAGAATGGGGCCGGCCGGTAAATTTGGCGATTTCGTTGCATGCGCCGAACGATGAATTGCGCAGCCGCCTGATGCCGGTTAACAACAAATACCCGATTGCGGCGGTCATGGATGCCGCATTTGCACATTCTGAAAAAACCGGCCGCCAGCTGATGATTGAATATATTCTTTTGGACGCCGCGCGCCCAAAAGAGAGTTTAGAGTTAAGAGTTAAGAGTATAGATAATCAAGAATCTCAACTCTCAACTCTAAACTCTAAACTCTGCAATTGCGCCCCTGAACATGCCGAACAATTGGCTGCTCTTTTACAAGGGCGCAATTGTATGGTTAACCTGATTCCCTGGAACGCTGTTGCGGAACGGGGCGAATTGTCCGCGCCGTCGGGCAACGCTGTCCACAGGTTCCAAGACATATTAAAAGAAAAAGGAATCCACACGCGCATCCGTCGCGAGCGCGGCGCGGACATCGGTTCGGCCTGCGGCCAGTTGCGATTGAAATCAAAGGCTTCACAATGAAAACAGAATTCGAATGCCGTTTTTTGAATATATCGCTGGATGATATGCGCGCAAAACTTGACGCCGCCGGGTTTGTCTGTGTCCAGCCTGAAACAATGCAGAGGCGTGCTATATTCGACCTGCCCGACGGCGATGGTTATGCGCGGTGGTTGCGCCTGCGCGACGAAGGTGTCCAGACAACACTGACATTAAAGACCAAGGGCCATGGCGCGAAAAATATTGATTCCCTGCGCGAAATTGAAACCCTGGTTGGAAATTTTGAAGACATGCGCCAGATATTGATGGCCGCGGGACTTCCCCATTATCCGATTGAAGAAAACAAGCGCGAAAAATGGACGCGGGGGCCTTTGGAAGTCTGCCTGGACACATGGCCCGGCCTTGCACCGTTTGCAGAAATAGAATCAGATTCGGAAGACGCTGTACAGAATTGCGCGGCGGAACTAGGGTTTGATTGGGCGGACGCCGAATTCGGCAATGTCGCCGAAGTGTATGCGAAAGTCATGGGGCTGTCGCTTGCAGATTTCCAGCATTGTTGTAACTTTGCCAACCCGCCGAAATCCAAAAAATAATATCAGCGTGCTTTGCGCGCAACATTAAACCAATCGAAAACTTTGGTGGATTTTTTGACTTTCCCTTTTTCCACTTTTTCCGGTTTGGATCTTCCAAAAATCCTCATAGATGCAAGCAAGCGCTGTATAGATTTCTGTGGGATATATATAACCGTGTCGACATTGGTGGTATTTAAATCCCGGAACATAATCTTCCAAATCCAATCACCGGCTTCAAGGCCGAACGGGGCATTTAATCTTTCTGCCGAGTCTGATCCCACAGCTTCGCCACTTCTAACCATCGGCGGTATATATAATTTCGGATAACTACCGTCTACGCTTTTCGGGTCTGGATAGTATTCCGATACAAACGTCTCACACCGGTCAAAACCATACGACAAATACTTTCCTTGATAATTGTGGGCTGGTGTCAACAGTTCGGCATCATAATTATGATCTATTCGAAATCTGCAAATATACGCGATATTTTTCATCAAAATTCCTTTTTTATAATTCGTATTCCCAGCCCGGCTGCCACTTGAATTTCTTGGCGACGATTTCGGTCATTGGGATTCTGGATATAAAATGGTCCAAAGCATACTGCGTCGCGCGGTGCCCGACGACCAGGACGGTCTTGCCGTCATAATTCGCTTTCAATTCATCAATGAAATTTTTCATCCGATTGTTGGTGTCTGTATAACTTTCGCCGTTCGGGAACGGGGTGTCGATTCTTTCAAGTTTTTGGCCATTGACTATGTCGGCATCATTTTGCGTTAAATCGCCATAGTTGCATTCGCGCAACCGCGCATCGCGGAAAATTGGAATATCGCGGCCGGCGAAACCAATCTCCGCAGACAGATATGCACGCTGCAAATCCGAACAGAATATAGCATCCAAATGCTTGCCCGCAAACCGTTCGCCCAATTCTTCGGATTGCCGATAACCCAACGGGGAAAGGCGCACATCGTTCCAGCCGGACGATTTTTCCGCCTCGTTATCATATGTGGTGGAATGCGCTTCGAATATGATGTGTATCGCCATTTTTTATCCTTTTTGTTGCGATTTAATATATCAGCAAATATCAGAATTTCAAGGAATTTTTGCTGGAATTCCGGACGAATTTCGCCTATATTTATCCGCATGAATAAAAAGAAACTCTTTCTATGGTGCCTGTATGATTTCGCAAATTCCATAGTCTGGGCGAATTTTCTTTTGTACTTCACGCGATGGATAGTCGTGGACGGCGGTCTGCCGGATTTGCATTTTAATTTGATATTTGTAATATCGGCAACCATTTTGCTTTTAATATCGCCACCGCTTGCCGCGCGCACTGACCGCCGCGGGGGCCTGATACGAAACCTGTCTGTTGCCACATGGGGCATGACGCTGTTTCTTGGCGCGGCCGCGCTGTTTCCGATTTTTTCGTGGAATGTCTATGGCGCCGCGCTGATGTTTCTTTTGGGGATTATGTTCTATCAACTGTCGTTTGTTTTTTATAACCCGTTGCTGAACGATTTGGCGGACGAAACGCATCGCGCCCGCGCAAGCGGATGGGGCCAGTTTGCCAACGCAACCGGCATGATATTCGGTCTTGTTCTGTTCGCGCCCTTGCAGAGAACGGGGGTGGGCGCATTGTTCCCCAGTGTAATTGCGTTCCTTTTGCTTGCGCTGCCGATTATGCTGCTTTATCGGGAAGACAAAAAAGTCGCAACAGACACCACTGATATTTTCGAGAAAATAAACATCAAAAAACTGGTCAAATTGTTTTCAGTGCCGGGGGTTGCGGCGGCCTTGCTGTCCTATAATTTCTTTAATGACGCCAGCAAGACCATGTCGACCAATCTGTCCATATATACGAAACAAGTGTTCGACGCCACAGAGAATATGACGATTTTGATGATTGTTCTGGTGTTGATTATGACCGCGCTTGGCGGGGTGATTGGCGGAATGCTTGGCGACAGAATCGGGCACCGGCAGGCTTTGTTCATCAGCCTTGGGGCATACGGGCTGCTTTTTCCGATGTTCGCGTTTACGGGCACTTTCGGGTCGGCCATCATGGTAACGATAGTTATGGGATTTTTCCTTGGGACCTTTTACGCCACAAGCCATGCGTATGCAAGCACAGTCATTCCAAAGAAAGATTTGGCACTTGGGTTTTCATTCTATTCGATATTCGAAAGGTTTTCGGTCACGGGGCCGCTGACATGGGGATTGGTTATCGCGGGCACCGGCTCTTACCGCCTTGCCATGGCGGCCATGACGTTCTTTGTATTATTGGGCACTGCGGCGATGTTTATCAGAAGAGATTCCAGATAATCATTTTATATACCGGTTGATTCGGATGGACCAGTATCCCACCAGGACTATCGCCAGCGTCACAGGCACCAGATACCAGCGCAGCCATTCGTATCCGCCGAACAGCCCGACCAAAAGCAGGCCGGAAAACGACAGCAGCCGGCCGATACCCAGCGCGGATTCGCGGAAAACGAAATATTCCGTCTTGTGCTCTTTTGAAACGCACGGGGATTTGGACAGATGATACACGTTGGTGCTGGCTATGTGGCCCAACAGCCCCAGGCCGGTGACGGCCACGAAATGGTATATGATGAAAGTCCATTCCACGGCATAAGACACGAACAGCACAAGACTGGACAGCGCGGACAGCGTCGATACGACCAATATTGCCGGGAACGCGGACTTTTTGCCGAACCGGCCGAACATGAACGATGTGAATATCGCTATGCCTGCAAATATTGTGGTCAAGACGCCCAAATTGAAGTCGGTCTTGAACAAATACACCTTGTACATCGTGATGATCGTGCCCAGCGCGCCGTTCTTGGAAAACCCGCGCAGGATCTCGATATAGAACAGTTTCCTGATTACCGGAAACCGCATCATGCAGTTGAAGAATCCGACGAAATCCGGCCGCCTTTTCGACCTGTGCATCGAAGGTCTCAGAAAAAACGTAAAGCAGAATTCCATCATGCATACGACCAGAAACACTTTGGCCATTGTTTCATAAGAGCCGGCCGTGATAAAAAGCCCCAGCAGCACCGGGGTCGCGACCTGGACAATCCCGGCCAGCATATTGTCATATCCTATGTATTTCGGCAGCGCCGCCGTCGGCACTTTCTCGCTGACCATGCAATGCATCGGCGCCCAGTACAACGCGGCAAGCATGCCCGTCAGGATTCCGAGGGGGATTATGTAATCGACGATTCCTTCGCGCAGGAATATGATGCCCAGCAGAATAAGCATTCGCGGAATCAGGTACAGCCTGAAAACGGCGACCTTATCCTTTCGTTTCACCCAGTCCGCCAGAACATAGAATCCGGCGATAAGCGCGACGAACATGGCCAGCCTGTATGCGGAAACCGCCACGATTTCGGATATGGAATTCCGCATTATGAACGATATCAGGAACGCGCCAAGGAATACGTCGGTGATGGAACTGAAAGACCCCGCCGCCAAAAGCAGTTTCGCATCGGTCGTAAGTTTCGTCTTATGCGCCATAGTGGGAATATTATCATATATACCTTTTGGAAACTATCTAAAAATAGCCGCCTCGCGCGACCACTGTTCCCGCCCACCCAGGTCATAGACATTCGCATATCCCATGCCGTTCAGTTCTTCGGCGGCTTTCCTGCTGCGGATTCCGCGGCGGCAGTATACCAGCACGCGCTTGTTCTTGTCTTTGGGCAGCGCGGCCGCGCGCGCGCGGATTTCATCATGCGGGATCAGAACTGCACCCTTGACATGCCGCGCTTTGAATTCTTCTTCGGTCCGCACGTCCAGGATGATGAATTCCGGCCTGTCCGCGATTTGCCGCGCCGGAATCCGGCGCGCATCCGCCGCAAAAGACAATTGCATGCCGGCAAATCCCGGCGCAAGGACAACAAACAGCAAAGCAAATATTTTCAATCGTTTCATCTGTGCCGTATTATGCTGGTTGAAATCGGCAGAGTCAAGCCGCCTTTACAGCCCCGCATACCCTATCGGCATAAGGTACAGCGGCTCTTCCTCTGCCGGAAGATGCAGCAGTTCCTTTATCCTTTCGTCTGTGAACGCGCCGATGGCGACCGTGCCCAGTCCCAGCGTTTCCGCCTGCAGATGGATATTCTGGGCAGAATGCCCAAGGTCCGCGAACACATACCTTTGGCGTCCGCGGACGCCGTATTCCACCACGGTCCTGTCGAATACTGCGGTATATACCACTGTTGCGGGCGCATATTTTGGCATTGGCTGGCCTATTGCCGCTTCGGCCAGTTCCGCCCTGATATCTCCGTCGGCTATCTTTATGATTTTATGTCCCTGGGCGACGTATTTGTATACGCCGGGTGACAGCCCTGTCACGTTTCCGACCACCACATAGATTTCCAGCGGAAACAGCGCGCCGGCGGACGGGGCTGTGCGGAATCCGCGCTCTGAATCCGTAATTCCATAGGCGGCCCATAAAATTTGGGACAGCTTTTCGATGGAAAGCGGCGTGTCATGAAAGCTCCGCCGCGACCGGCGGCTGACCAGCGCCTGTTCCACGCTTGTATTGCTGTCGCTCCGCGGGGCGGGCAGCACATAAAATGCCTGCGTGTCGGCCGCCGCGCCGCCGCCATAGCCGGAAAACACCGCCAACATAACCAAGTATAATAGATTTCTCATATCCCCTCTCTTCGATTTAAATTCTAACGATGGATATAAAATTTTCAAGCGGATTATTTTTGCCTTTGGGAATCCAGAAACGCGCATGCTTCCGATATGACGCGCATCCCCTTCCAGTATTCGTAATATCCGTTGTCTATCTGGCTTATCATTTCCTTTATCTTTTCGATAATGGGCCCGGCGTTCGCGGTTTTGGACAGCAGTTCCAAAAGCTGATGAAACGTATTGTACGCATCCAGCGCCTCTTCCTGATCCGGGTGCGGAAAGACGTCGTCGTCATCTTCTTCGATTATTTTTTTGCCCGCATTCTGCATGGCGGTTTTATACGCCACAAGAATATTGCGCGCCGCCGCGCTGTCGGTCTTTTTGGTCTTGTCGGGATGGTGCAGTTTTATCATGCGCCGGAATGCGGATTTTATATCGGTCGCCCGCGCGCCGGCTTTCAATCCCAAAATCCTGTATGCCTGTTCGATGTTCATTTTATCGGTTGTATCTTAGTTCGAACAAATAATCCCCAT
>Ga0123353_10014011_pt1 | contig 11531 bp, 16 predicted proteins | sample TergutLab28metaG_3_FD_92763 | JGI IMG/M metagenome (GOLD analysis project Ga0123353, IMG submission 92763) | Labiotermes labralis P3 segment gut microbial communities from Petit-Saut dam, French Guiana - Lab288 P3 | ecosystem: Host-associated > Arthropoda: Insects > Digestive system > Gut ... | reverse complement strand
TTCTCCTGAAGATGGGCATAATGATGCCCGAAACATGTTGAGAAATTGTTAAAAATAAACATCTAACTGTTGCATCTTGTTGGTTTTCTCTCTCACTCCATAATAAAGTAAATCACTGAGTGTTTTCAAACTATAACTTTAACAAGGAACAGTGATCCTCCCTGGGGATGATCATGTGATTGAAACATGTGGGAGCGTTTAAGTGTTTTAATGTAAATTTTGGATTTATTAAATAACATATATGTGCATTTGTTGGTGTGTTAATTAAATATTTGAACAAAATTACTGTTTACTTGCAAATCTGCTGTACACACCAACCCAGTCCTTACTAACCCATATTTACATTGTTTCTCATGGGTGAAATAAATTTCCCTGCTTGAAGTGGATGTTCTATAAGTGGGACACATGTGGAGGACACCTGCACACACAATGTGTACATGAGTAATAATTTGTCATTAAACAAAAATACAGCAGAAGATGAAGATGATGATGATGAGGATGTGATGGTGGTGATGATGATGATCATCATCAATGGTGGTGGTGATTATGACGAGAATAATGATGATGATGACGATGATGACAAGGAGGAGTAGGAGGATGAGGTGCAGGACAGATGGATGGGTGGCTGGTGGGGCAGTGGGTTGGTGGATGGGTGGATCCATTGGAAGTATAAATCAGTGCAACTCTAAAGTAAGCCCTGAGTTCTGTTCAAAACTCCTCGTTATGCTATGAGGTTTTCTTGCTAAGTTGTAAGTCATTCAGAAGCGCACTGTTGGAATATAAATGATCATTGTGTTTGTTCCCTTTGTTTTGTGTTCATCCTTATTTTTCTTCTATGTTAAATGAAAATGCATAATAAAATTCTTGATTTCAAACTTTCGCCGTGTTCTGAATATAGTGTGTTTTCTTTTGGGTAATTCCCCAGCTTCTCAATTTTATATGCTGATGTTTCGGAACACTATCTGTTCCATCTTCATAGGCAGGTGGATGGAGTGTGACTGGCGGACCAAGGCAAGCTAAGCCAATCCAAAGTGTTAACTGGGGGGCGGAGACTTGCGCAAAGCGCAAGTCCTTCACACAAGTCGACGTCCCCCTGTCTGTTAGCAATTACTGCGTTTGACCACATTGCTGGGCTCAGTAACAGACACCTAAACTCTAACAGGGGATTATGCTTATGCTAACGATGTTGAAGTCAGGCTGAGGGCCTTGACTGATCTTACCAAAGACTAGGGCTTAGGTTGCCCTGGACTGTGTATGGGAGTGATAAACTTTGGTCGGTTGGCTGTCCGGGTTCCGAGCCCAGACTGGCTCTGCCGCATACTGGTGTTATACGAAGTTCATCAGGTGCTTAGGTGAAGCCGCCGTGCCTGGTGGAGGGAAGTGCGGGTCATGCCCTGACTTTGCATCGAATACCCTGGCATTTGCCTTACAACTGAGGAAAATCACGGAAAACATCAGTCATGGTAACCGAATGGCGCTCGGCTGTTCAGTGCCGAACACAATTCGTTTTGTCGACTTGGCCATGTGCGCGATGGCCTCGACTGGCCTGTTGTTCCCTTCCGCCCTTGGCTTTCGCGTCACACAATGGGGTCAACCCTCGGTCAGCATAAGTATCTGCCGAGTTGCTGTACTAGGGGTTTCCTCACATCAGCTAACTTAGAGTCAAAGCTCTTGGTCAGGGCTCTGATGTGGTCGGCAAATAGCGGAACGCCCAGATCCTCGTGTATCTGCCTGTTACGTATCAAGGGGCACCAGTAGCGAGGCAAAGACACTTGGATTGTAACACCTGTAACTTCCGGACATGTGAGCGGGCAGTGGACCTCCACGTGGGGCACGCATAGTCCATCAGGCTCCGGATGAGCTGCTTATATAGCAGGACTCCGTTCCTGACAGATCACTCTTCCTATTCAGGAGGGGGTTCATCATACCCATCCTTTGAGCAATCCTCTTCCTGGCCTGGTCGATGTGAGGTGACCAGGTGAGTCATGTATCCAGGGTCACCCCCAGATACGATTAGCGTCGACCCATTCGATTGGTTCCCCGAAGAGTATTACTGGTCGGGGCTGGATAAAGCGCCGTCTGGCATGCGCGAAGATTATCGCGGTGCTCTTAGAGATATTAATGGCGATTCTCCATTCACTCGACCACTGTTGAAGGTCGTTGAGGTATGACTCCAGGTAGCTGACAAGCAGCGTCGGCTTGCGGGAAGTGGCTATGATGGCCGTGTCGTCCGCGGAGAGGGCTAACTCGACGTGGTGCGAGGGTGGGGGCATGTCGACATACAGACTGAAGAGGACGGGAGATCAATCCCCCTGAGCTACCCCACCCCACATGCCTCGACAAGATGACGTGGGCGTCTGGAAGGATGCTTCGAACCCTGAGGTAGGATGAGATTGGACTATGTAAGACGGGAAGTTGAGGAGCGTTAGCTTGTACAGGAGGCCGTCGATCCAGACGGTATCGAAGGCTTTGTCCACGTCGAGGAAAACTGCGCCGGTGAGCCTCTTTTCACCGAAATTCCTGGTTATTCTTTCAACGAGGCGGGTCAGCTGCAAGGACGTGCTATGTCTGGGTCTGAACCCAAACTGCTCGTCTCGCATCAGCCCGCGTTCATTTACTACATGTAAGATCCTAGCTAGTAGGATCTTTTAAAATAATTTACCAGTCGTGTCCAAGAAACTAATTGGCCGATAGGAAGAGGACAGTGCTGGATCCTTCCGCGGTTAATGGATAGAGATCATTCGAACGTGCTTCCACGTTTGGGGAAAGTGATGGGTGCAGAGAACCGCGTTAAAGATACGGGCGAGGAGGGAAACCGCTCACTTGGGAAGGTGCTTCAGTGCCCTGTTCGGTATACCATTCGGGCCAGGAGCCTTGCTGACCTTGAAACCCCTGATGGCTTCGTGAACCTCGACAGGGGTGGTTAACTGGTGTTCACTGGCAGGGCTTACGAAGTAAGACCTCAGCGCCACGTCAACCATCTCAATAACTGCCGGGACCGAAGGATCGGTCACCGGCTGAAACTGAGCCTCCAGATTGTCAGCAAGGGCTTCAGCTTTCTCAGAGTCTGAGAGAGCGATTCCCCCTGGGGTGACCAGGGGGAATCACTTGGTCATCCTCCACAGCGATTGGTCTTAGGATCGAGGGATTCGAGTGTAGCGCTCCACTGGTCGTTTATCCACTCGTTGAGCCGGCGGGCCACCGACCTCTGCAGGCGGTTGACCTCGGCGTTCAGAGCGGGGTCCCTGGTGAACTGCCACTGTCTCCGCAGCCGGTTTTTCAGGCATGTCTCGTCCTGAATGCCTGCCGGTATTGGAGGCCTTGGGTCATCAGGCAGGTGACACTTGGTAGTTAACGCTGCCAGAGCCTTCAGAACGGCGCCAGAGAAGTTCTTGACGTATATGTCGCTTGTCATCTCGTTGTACAATTCCAGATCGAAAGGAATTAGTTCTTCCACCTGATTTTGGAAGTTGGCCCAGTCATTGTGCATGAAGTCAGGGCGATCCGGTGGGTTGTGAAAGGATGAGTGACACGAAGTGTCAATGAGAACCGGGAGGTGGTCCGAGCTTGGTGCGGAGCACGAAGTCAGATACACCGGGAATGAGAGTTTCTTGGTTATCACAATGTCCAGGACATCGGGAGTAACCAAGGGGTTGTATGGGTTGGTGGTTGGGGAGTTCAGTCCAAAGATCAGACAGGAGTTCTCGTCGGCATAATCATGTAGGAGTTTCCCCCGTCTCGTGTTCAGCCGCGAGATCCAGTCCACTTGTTTGGCATTGAGGTCTCCAGCCATTAAGACCGGCAAACCCCCGCCGAAACAGGCGGTTCGGTCCGCTCCGATGAGTGGGCAGGAAGCCGAAAGGTAAGCCGCAAAGATTAACACCGGTTTTCCATCTGATGTGACTTGGATGGCAGTAGCCTCCAAGTGGGTCAGTCCTGGAACGGGCACTGAGTGGTGGACTATACCATGGCGGACCAAGGTGGCTGTCCCGCCCCCAGCTGTCGCTCTGTCTGTGCAGTGGCAGACATAATTGGTAAGCCGGAAGTCTTGCCCAGGGTTAAGGAATGTCTCACTTAAGAGACAAATATCGACACCATGCTGGCTGAGAAAATGCTCCAGTTCAAGCTGCCTGCTGTGCACTCCATCCGCATTCCAGCAGTCGAGGAGCAGGGCTGTACACCACTCTGTCCTTGGCTGTGCTGCCATATTCGGCTACAAAGGAATGACGGTCTTCAGGACAGTGGGAGGGCGAGCTGCCCCTGTGGGGAGGGAACAGATGGATGTGAGGAGCCGACGAGTCAGCTCCTCACATGCCTGGAGGGAAGGTGATAAGGAGATCAGAGATTTCCTCGAGTGGGGAGGTGGGACTTTGGGTGGGGACCACCAGGCAGGGTGTTGTGGTTGTGGCGGCCACGGTTTTGACACTCACAGCTGCTTTTCCTTAGACTTCCCAGAAGCCTGTTTAGGGGCTGCTGTGGATTTGGGCTCAGGTTTTTGAGGCTGGGCCTTCCCTCCTGGTTGCGGTCACTGTAGGCTTCTCGACCGCCTACGTGACCGGCTGAGGAGATGGATTAGGATGTGGGTTGCTGGGTGGAGTTGTGGTAGCCTTGATGACACGCCCCCCTCAGACGACGTGATTCCATCCCTTACCCAGGTCCATCTGCTCGGCAGAGGGACCGGCCCGCAGAGGTTTAAGAGTGGCAGGTTGGCCTGTGGCGACGCTCTTTCGGCTGCGTACAGGCGCTTGCTTTGCAAGAGCCGCCTTCACTTCCTTCCACTTCACACAGCCACGGTAGTTTGCTGTGTGGTTTCACCCGCAGTAACAGCACTGAAGCTGTTCCCACGTGATAGTGCATCGACTGGAGAGGTGGGAGCCCCCACATGCGACTCATTGGGTTGCGTTTCTGCAGTTACGCTGCGTGTGGCCGAAGCGCTGGCAGTGCTTGCATTGCAGCAGGCCTTTTGGAGCCACATTTGACTCTACCGACACTTGCAAGTCGCAGAGTTTGGTGAGTGATCACACTTTTGACACTTAAGGCCCACGTGCTACCGATACAATGTAGTGGGAGGGTCCTTAGCAGGGTCCTGGTCACGACGTCTGGATCACAGCTGCGTGACCCCCTGGACTAGGATGTTCAGGGATTCGAGCTCCCTTCGGATGACGCTCTCAGGCATACCTCTACCCAGATTCTTTACCAGGAGCTGCACACAGCGGTTCTCTGGGAGAGTGAAGGTGTGGAAACTCACACCGTCCTTCCCATCAAGGGACCACAGTGCGCTGACCGAGGCTCTGAATCTGTCAGCGGTTGATGGTACGACCATCAACTTCTTGCTTTTTATTTGGGCTGTCAGACTGCCAGGGCAGGATGCCCAAAACCAGGCCAGGAAGGAATGGGTGTCGCCAAAACCTGAAATAAAAATAGGTGTCTTACTAGGACGCTCTCCTGCTGGTAGGCAGATGTTGGCCACTTGGGCATTTGCAGTGGTGCCATCTGGCTTGTCGCTCAGAGACCTGGACATGTCGCTAGACATGCGCTTGTTGGATGTCTCGGATGAGACACCGTATTTGGACAGGTCCGAATCCATGGCTGTGTGCTTGAGCGGCCCACTTGGCTGAGGCAGGACGACGGGCCCGGCCAGTACAGCCGCGTACGTCACCCCTCACCTGGATGGTCCGGGTTGCTGGCTGCCGACAGCAGCTTGTTCGCCCATGACTGATGAATTCGTGAGGAGAGGCACGGACCCAGCTCCAGGTGCTGGGCGCCTGTTGGCGGGCTCCATCGACTCGTCCAAGCATGCTAGCTCGTTGGTTTTGCTCTTGCCTGTGAGCTGTTGAGAGGCTCTGGCCCCACTTCCAGATGTGCTGTGTCTCCCAGCAGCCACCACTGGCTTCTTCTTCCTCCGGGCCATAGCCAGCCTCAGCTCCTTGAGAAGGGCCGGTGATATCTGTAAAGTAGAAATAGCCTTAATAAAGGCTAACTCGTCCTGCCTCAGCATGACGCTTCAGCAGGGGCACCCAGAAAAATCCTCCTGTCACTCCTCTGGTGTGGTTCTGCTGTAGACTAAGTGCAGAAACCAGCACAGTCAATTGGCTGTTTGACCAGTTAAACTAGGCAGGTAGGTGTCTCGATCCTCTCTCCACAAGACTAACCTCCACTCGGCAGTTCTCTAGCTCCACTCTCCTTCTCCCTGGACCTCACCCAGACACGCGCCTTATATACCTCACCCCTCCATAACCTGTTCTACCTCTGAACCGCCCCGTATCTGCCACCCTCCTGCGATTGGCTCTGCAAAATTTCCAGTCAAAACCTTCCTGTATAAATACCCCCAGCTTTTCTGTCTGCCAGTCACACTTCATCCACTTGCCTATGAAGATGGAACAGATAGAGTGTTCCTAAATGTCGGCATATAAAATTGAGACGCTGGGGAATTACCCAAAAGAAAACACACTTTATGCATAGTAAAATGTTTTCTGCCCTTGCTGTGATATAATTACAGTAAGAGAGAGTTGCTAGCAACAGAGATCTTAATTTATAGTTTATTTGTTATTGCTTTTTCATTAGTAATTTTATTTTATTTTTCATTTTGTTGGGAGTCAGACACAACCTCTTGAATTGTTATTAATAGTATATACCTTAGGTAAAAGCTGCTGCATGCTACTCAGTCTGGTCATGTCTACAGATATTCCCTGACCTACGCAAATTCAGACTTAATGCAGTTTCAAGAAATGTAAAGAATATGAAGGACATTTTTTAAATATGCACTGAACATTTCCTGACGGGAATGAAAACACGAAATGAACGTGGCATTGAATTAGGCAGCGGGGCGGTTGTGCTGTGGTTGATAAGATTCCAGTGTTTTGGACTTTCCATTGCAAGTGGACCCCCTTGTGCATATGTTCTTTGTAGTTAACCTTATGTGTGCTCAGTTGCAACTTGTGGAAACTTTTGGCTTCATATCTTCTGGAATATAACTGTTGCACAAGTTGGGGAGTGTCTGTACAGTGAATTGAAATGACATGACATAGTGCCATGTAGGACAAAGTGTCTGATATGTTCTGTGTGAGATATAAGGAAAAATGTAACCAGAATTATTTCTGAAGACTGTAATTGCTTCTGTTTTAGTACCTTAGGAAATAACCTAGAAAAAGTAATGGAAATGCCTTTTTGATTGTTTTTGTGGTCATAATTTTAATATTGTTTTTCCACATTTCATATTCACAGTGATTAATTCTAAGTGACTCTGAGTACCTGTCTGAACACAGACTTAAAGACCTCATTCTATGTTGCAGCTAAAATTGTACAAATCATATTTGGTCACTATGGTGTGGTGACTTGCCTGTCACGCTCGGAGTGCAACATAACATCAGACTGCTACATTGCATCGGGTTCTGCTGACTGTACGGTCTTGCTGTGGCACTGGAATGCTCGTACACAGACTATTGTGGGTGAAGGGGAAGTACCTACACCTCGAGCCACCTTGACAGGTCATGAGCAGCCTGTGTCCAGTGTGGTGATCTCGGCCGAGCTGGGTCTTGTGGTGTCAGGATCGCACAGTAAGTCCCTGCATGTTAATCCATACTTGTTAGCAGTGGTGTGTTCTGTGCAACAAATAACGTGTGTTCATCTGCACAAACAGCAAACTGTTGTTGGTGTGAAATATCAATTTTATTGTCTGCAATGACATGCCTATATATGCCTTGTGAATGGAATAATTTGCAAGTTGGTTGAAGGTGCATTTCACAGCATTCATTTGCTACTTTGATGGACGGATGTCGTGTCTTCTGGCCTAGAAATCCATTTTTGTATTGCAGAGCAGTTGGGGTTCCACCACTCATACCATTTCATTGTTTCCTATTGCTGCTAACAAGTTTAAGTAGTGCAGTGACTGGCAGTATCTGACCGTTGATACCATTCATAATGGAATTGCCAACCATTTGTAATCAAGCAGGGTGGTTACTTACTGCTGCCTACTGATGTATGTATGGCAATGATTATGGTCATTTACCACTGTTGCCACCAAATTATCTGCCCTTTGGCACATTATCCTGGGGTTGGTGTGTGTTTTAACATTTTCTTTGATCATGATGTATATGAGAAACTTAGGTGTGAATTTTTCACATATGGCACAACTTGATTCACCCATGATTTTAACTGTAATTTTCATGGTATGTGGAACTTACGTACAGCATTCTTTTCTAGGTCATAATATAATTCTTGTTTTGAAAAGTACAGCTGAAAAGTCTCCAATTTATTTAATCTGGGCACAGTTCCAGAATAATGTCAGCAATGAGAAACACAGGCTGGGTCCAAGACAAAACAGGACTTAAAGTGACTGTGTACATGTGGCAATGTGACATGGAGCAGAATCCTTCTTCACTTCATATTCACTCAAGTAATCAAGTAGTTGCCAAGTTACAAAACCCAAAGGGACATTTCCACATCCTGTCTTCCTTTCCCATTAAGCTTTATTTTACAATTATCTGCCAGTTCTTCCTATGTGTGTCTAGTGGTTTGGCCCCTTCATGTTTTCTGATTAAACTTCTGGATATATAATACTGTCTTCTGAAATGTGATGCCATATAGTCTGGTAGTACTGTACCTGGAAGGTTAACACAGCATACTCCTCCAAAACACTGATAAATATCTTTATCAACTTGTCATCTTCACAGTCAGAACCTCAAACCTCAGAGAACTTTGAATGTGTTTATGAGCTCTTGCTTGTGCGCTACACATCTTGCCCATCATATCCTCCTCCATTTTGTCACTCTGATAGTATTTCATGAAGGTATGGGTGATGGAGATGTTCATGCAGTTCTGGCCATTTACCAGTTTCTTTCTCTGTCCCATCTATTTATTCTCCTCAGCTTCTTGTTCTCAAATATCCTCCATCTGTGTCTGCCCTTGAGATGAGAGACCAAGTTTTACAGCCATACAAAACAAGAGGTTGAATTACAGTTTTAATCTCAATACCCTTGATGCTTATTGGATTTTCAGGAAGAAATATAATGTTCTTGTCTGTATGTGGATGAAGCATCTGTCTGTATGCCTCAAAATGAATTCGGATCATTTTCTTGGTAGGTTGCCATGGTAAGAACTGTTACTGTGTTCTGTCTGAGGTATGCCCAGTAGGTCACATAAATAGTTGAATATCAAGAATGGTTCCCAAGTATGCTAGGTGTGTTCTGTGTGACATAGTGCTGAGGCAGAAGAAATAGTTGAGCATTTCGCATATAATACAATATAACATAACTAGATGTTAGCACTTTTTGATAGACAAGATTAACTCTGGCTTACTGTAGTAATTAAGAAACTAACAAAAGGTACTTGGAAGTAGGAGGTGAATTTTACAGCAGCCCATGATGTGAAGGATTGCTGGGTGTGTTCTCTGTAAGGCATTTGCTGAGGAAAAGAAAACTCAGAACTTTTTTTAAGAGACTTGCCATAGAAACCTTAAGGATTGCTGGTACTCCAAAAGTGGCTGAGTGCGGGAGAGAAGAAAAGTATGGGATTGTGCAAGAAGTGATTGTGCCAACCTCCAGAAATACCAGGCACATAGCTAGCTCATAAAGTTGGAGGATTGGAATTCTCCCCACATGTAGGAAATCGGTGTCATGGTTGTGAATACATATGCTAGGTCAAATCTGTTGGTATGAAGCGCCTGAAAAGTATCTATGCTTTGGTTTGTATTGTGCAGTTAAACTTTTGCCATTAAAGGAACTGTCTCAAAGTAGTAGCACCACTTATTCTTTCAAGAATTCTGAGTTCATGGTGTCATATTCATTGACACGGGATTTCTTGTACTAACTTAAGGTATGAAATGTATATGAGTGGATCAGTGGAGGGTTTATTTGTCAAAACAATGGCTAGAGATATGACTTGTTAAAGTGTTTTGTTAAAGTTTCAGTTGGCTTTGCACTTCTCAGTGAATGATGTAGCAATGCAATTGCTGTCTGTTAGTCCCCTTATAATTTTAAGTCTTTGGCGAACATATTGCATGTTCCTGTTGCAGGTAAGAAGTATCTTTCAGTAATTATACAGAGCACCTTTAGTAATTAGAAGCCAAAATTGAATTTGAATATATTTGAGCTATGTGTATTAATTTACATACACTGATACCGATATATACATAACAGATCAAGAATTGCCTTAAAGTGGTTACCTTTACAAATTGAGTTTTGCTGAGTGTCTCTTGTGGTCATCAGAACATCTTGCAGTCCCAGCACTGTCTTTGGACACACATATTTTTATTATTGTGCATCCATACTGACTGGCACAAGGCTGTTATTTAAACTGTCTTATTGAAGTGATGACATCAACTTGTTTTATTAGATTCAAGCTACAAATTTTAGAAACTTTAAACTTGAATGAAGGTAAAGTTAAAACGAATAATATAGGAGATACTAAGCATTATAATGACAGTTGTCAGTGCAATAGCAGCTGACTGCATGGAACCAGTTAATGCCCGTTCTTTATTGTAGTAGGTATGAATCATCAGCAGTGAGCGCAAGTTACAGTTCTTGTTTTCTTATCAGATGGACCAGTTCTGGTACACACAACATTTGGAGACCTACTGCGGTCTCTAGAGCCACCACCTGGTTTTCTGTCACCAGAAAACATTGCCATGTCTCGTGAAGGTGTCATTGTTGTGAATTATGAACGCGGGCGTGTGGCAGCTTTTACTATCAATGGAAAGCGGCTGCGACATGAGTCGCATAATGATAACCTTCAGGTAGGTGGAATAGTATATCATCAGTGCATATGCAAAGGGGTTTGTCATAAATTGAATATTTTGATTTTGCCACACACAGCACAAGAGTGATGACAAGTTGATCACAAGTGGATAAGTTGTACACTGCTACCACTTGTGTTCTGAGGAAAGTTACAGTGAGTGAATTTTTGTATGGAAGTAAGGAGATAAGTTACAGAAATATGAGGGAACTTTCTGTGTTCTACTTTTAATGTTTAGCAGGGGGCTGGCAGTGGAGGTTATAACACAAACTTTTGCTTTGTTTTCCTTTGGCTAGAATTCTACTTCTAAGTCATAGGGAAACAAACCTGTATCACCTGTCTCTGACTTTCCAAAACACATACCCAGGTTTCTACATAAGATCTTTTCCTAATCAGCATCTCCATCATCCCAGCCTTCTTCATGACTGTTTCCGTTCCAGTGTCCTTTCCAAATCTCCCTTAACCCTTATCCTGCTAATGTGGAGAATATGGTGAGCTAATAATGCCAGCGTATGGCAGATGGGATTTAACTCAGTGTTTAAAGGGTTAATGTTCTGTTTGTTTGCATCATATTGTATGTAAAAATCATTAATTTTTCGACTCCTTGTTTGTATTCTTGTTCTCTAAACCACCACTTTCCACATTAACTGAAACCTTTGAGGGCTAAATATCAATCATTCCAAAAGGGTTAATGTTCTGTTTGTTTGCATCATATTGTATGTAAAAATCATTAATTTTTCGACTCCTTGTTTGTATTCTTGTTCTCTAAACCACCACTTTCCACATTAACTGAAACCTTT
>Ga0123353_10014009_pt1 | contig 11532 bp, 11 predicted proteins | sample TergutLab28metaG_3_FD_92763 | JGI IMG/M metagenome (GOLD analysis project Ga0123353, IMG submission 92763) | Labiotermes labralis P3 segment gut microbial communities from Petit-Saut dam, French Guiana - Lab288 P3 | ecosystem: Host-associated > Arthropoda: Insects > Digestive system > Gut ... | reverse complement strand
CGCTATACCCTTGCCACTGCGAACACATAGACAGACCGGCAACCGGCGGCTTTCAGCGCTTTGGCGCACTGGTCGGCGGTCGAGCCGGTGGTCACAACGTCGTCTATCAAAGCTATGCTTTTGCCCTCGACGGCCTTTTTGTTCACGACCTGGAACGCGTCATGGACGTTGGCGCGGCGGTCGGGCCTGCCTTTGCGCCCCTGGCTTTTGGTAAAGCGCGTGCGTTTAAGAACGCGGGTATGGCAGGGCTTTTTGGTGAAGCCGGACAGGGCTCCGGCAAGGAGGCCGGCGTGGTTGTACGGGCGCTGCAAACGGCGCAGCACGTGCATTGGCACCGGCACAAAGCCGTCTATGTCGCCCATGACGTCCTTGGCCGCGACCATCAGCCATGCTGCCAGGATTTTGGCTATGTCGGGGCGGTCCGAGTGCTTAAGCCGCAAAATAAGCCGCCTTGCCACGGCGTCGTAGTCGCTTACCGCCACAAGCTTTTCGAACGCGGGCCTTTTGTCCGCGCAGACGCGGCAGATTGCGCCATTGCCGGCCCACTGCTCAAGCGGCCTTGTGCAGACGCTGCAGCACGGCTTGCGTATAAGGCAAAGCTCAAGCGTTTCAAGGCACTGGTCGCAAAGCGTGAACGGGTCGGCCACCTTTTTGCCGCAGTCATAGCAGCGGTGCGGCAAAACCAGATTTAAACCTTTTGTAAATATATTTGTTATATTCTTCATAAAAGTTATAATATCGGAGTTGTTTTCCCATGTACAGGATTTTTGCGGTTTTGGTTGCTTTGGGGTTGCTTGGGGCGTGCAGCGGCAGGGGCAGCGTCAGGACCGACGACGTGACGGTTTACCAGGGGCCCATGGTGATAAGCTTCGCCATGGACAGCCCGTGGGACGGGGTTACCATACCACCGGAGCAGACTTGCATGGCCGAAGACATCATCCCGTCCACGCCCGAGCTGGTCGTCGAGAACATACACGGCGCGGCCAACCTTATCCTGCTTGAGATAAACGACTCGAACGAGCCGCTGCTTTCGTCAAGGGGCGGGCTTGGGGTCATCGGCTTTTACCATGACGGCAGCCCGACCGCGGTCCTGAAGCCGGTCAGCGCCTTTACAAGGAACATGCCCGACCACGCTTTCCTTGAAGCGGGCAACCGCAGCGTGAACCGCGATATCGAAGGCTATATGCCGCCGTGTTCGGGCGGGCGCAACCATTTGTTCACAGCCAGGATATGGGCGGTCAAGCGCGACGTCAACCGCGTCGAACCCGACATTATCCTTGACATGAGGGAGATAGAACTTGGCAGAAACTAGCATCAAAGCGCGGCGCGCATACACCGGGGTGGAAGAGTTCTTCCACTGCCTTTCCCATGGCATAGGCGTGGCGCTAAGCTCGGCCATGACAGCGGTGCTGATAGTTTTCGCCGCGCTGTACCGCGACGCGTGGGCCATCGTGGGGGTAAGCATATTCGGCGCGTCCATGGTGGTGCTGTACACGGCGTCCACGCTGTACCACGCTTTCAAGGACCCGGCGGTCAAGCGCCACCTTAAGAAATTCGACCATATCGCGATATACTACCTTATCGCGGGGACGTACACCCCGTTCCTGCTGGTGAACCTGCGCGGGACCACGGGGTGGGTGCTGTTCGCGGTGATATGGGGGCTGGCCATCACGGGCACTATCGTGAAACTGGCGACGAATTTGCCGACGAAATACTCGGTCGGGCTGTACCTTCTGATGGGCTGGCTGGTGATTTTCGCGTCCGAACAGATGTTCCGCGTGGTCCCGACAGTGGGGCTGTGGCTGCTGCTGGCAGGAGGCCTGGCCTATACGCTGGGGGTGGCTTTCTATGTGATGAAAAAGGTGAAGTACACCCACGCGGTGTGGCACGTTTTCGTCCTGGCTGGCACCATACTGCAGTTTTTCGCGGTGCTGTTCTCCTGCACGCTGCCGCTGCCACTGCCGGTTTGATGGGTTTTATGCGGGGGGGCGCGCGCCGCCTTGGGGCGGGCGGACGCGCGTGTCCTGCGGACCGCTTGATGGAGCCGCTGTCGCGGCAGGCTGTTATATTTGGAATTCTATATCCGCCGCCTAATAATCGACCTGGAACAGGTACAGGCCGCAGGCGGGGGCCGTGGGCCCGGCTTTCCTGCGGTCCTTTGCGTCAAGTATCTTCTGCAATGTGAAGCCGTCGATTTTGCCGCGGCCGACCTCGACCAGCGAGCCGACCATGTTGCGCACCTGGTGGTGCAGGAAGGACTTGGCCTTGACCTGGAAGACTATCTGTTCGCCGGTCTGGGTTATGGTGAAATCGTCTATGGTTTTTATTGCAGAGGCGGACTGGCATTCGGACGCGCGGAAAGATGAGAAGTCGCGCCTGCCGATGAACACTCCGGTAGCCCTTTGCATGGCCGCGACGTCAAGGCTGTATTTGTAAAGGTATGCCCGGCTTTTCCACAGCACCAGCGGAGAGCGCCTGTTTATCACCACGTATTTATAGCTCCGGTACTTGGCGCTGAACCTGGCGTGGAAGTCGTCCGGCGCGATTGACGCCTCAAGCACGCTTATTGGCACTTTCGCGGCCGCAAGGTGGGCGTTTATGGCGCTGGCCATGCGGTACGGGTCCCAATTCTTGTCGCTGTCGAAGTGCGCGACCTGCGCAACGGCGTGGACCCCGGTGTCGGTGCGGCCGGCTCCGAAAACTTCGGGTTCGTGCCCCGTGGCTTTGAATATGGCCTGCTGCAAAAATCCCTGCACCGTGGGCAGGTTTTCCTGCGCCTGCCAGCCGAAGAACGGGGAGCCGTCATACTCTACGGTAATCTTATATCTTGGCATTGCGGAATCCTTTTATGAATTCCTCGGCAGGGAGAGGGTTGCGGCCTTCGCGCTGCAGCACGTCGACGACAAGAAACCCTTGTTTGCACTTGACGATTATTGCTGCCGGCTGTTCTGCGGGCACCGGGCGGGCCTCAAGCACCTTTATGCGCTGGCCGCCCTTCATGAACCACGAGGGGATTGCGCGTATCTGCCGGTCGATTTCGTCGGCGGTCTTGGCGTTCCAGTCGATAAGCCCCTCTTCTTTCCGGATTTTTTCGGCATAGGTCGCGCCGTCGCCCGGCTGGGGCGTTGGCCGGGGATTGCCCTGCAATACCTGCAGCAAAAGGCCGCCTCCGATGTCCGCCAGCTTTTTGGTCAGCGATGCGGTTGTTTCCCTTGGGGCAACGGGTATTTCCCGCATGGCGTAGATGTCGCCGGCGTCAAGCTGCTGGGTTATCTGCATTATGCACACGCCCGTTGTCTTGTCGCCGGCCAGGATAGCCCGCTCTATCGGAGCGGCCCCCCGCCAGCGCGGCAGCAGCGACGGGTGCACGTTTATGCAGCCCATGGGGAAATGGTTTATGACCGAGTCCTTCAGGAAAACCCCGTATGAAGCGACCACTCCTGCGTCGGCTTTGGGCAGCTGCCCGGCTATGTCAAGTATGGGTATGCGGTTTTCGTCCGCCCATTTGTGCACCGGCGTTTCCACCAGCTTTTTCCCGCGCGCGGCCGGGCGGGGAGGGGCTGTGCACACGCCGATGATATTGTGCTGCTGCCGCAGCTTTTGCGCGACGTCCACCGCGAACTGCGGCGAGCCCATGAATACTATGTCCAGCCTATTCAATCTTATACCGCTCCAATTTGGATATCCTGCGCCTTATCATATCGCGTTTCAGCGGCGACAGGCTGTCGGTGATGCAAATGCCGTCCAGGTGGTCGATTTCGTGCTGTATCACGACCGAGTTCCTTTTTTCGGCCAGCATTTCGGATTCGTCGCCTTTGAGGTCGCGGAACTTCACCTTTATCCATTCGTGGCGCGGCATCGTGACAATGCCCGCGTCGCTGTCGCCCAGCACGGACAGGCAGCCTTCCTCGCTGTCGATGATTTTTTCGGACCTTTGGACAATCACCGGGTTGACCATGAAACCGGCCTTGCCGTCATAACCCAGATACGTCAGCACGCGCAGGGGGGTTCCAATCTGGACGGCGGCCAGCCCGACGCCTTGGTGATGCTTCATGGTTTCAAGCATGTCCTTGACCAGGTCTTCCAGGTTATTGTCGAATGTTTCGACTTCGCCGGATTTCTGCTTTAAAAGCGGGTCGAGGATTGTGATGATTTCTTTTGCCATGCGCTATATGTCCAGGTTCACGACGTTCAGGGCGTTTTCCTGTATGAAGTCGCGGCGCGGCTCGACCACGTCGCCCATCAGGGTCGAGAACACGCTGTCGGCCAGCACGGCGTCCTTTACCCTTACCTGCAGAAGCGAGCGGGCGTTGGGGTCAAGGGTGGTTTCCCAAAGCTGCTCGGCGTTCATTTCGCCCAGCCCCTTGTAACGCTGTATGCTTACCCCTTTGCGGCCAAGCTTCAGTATGGTTTCCAGCAGGGCCAGCGGGCCGTTTATCTGGAACTCGGCGTCCTTGGTCTTCAGCGCGGCCGGCTTGAGGTACAGCTCTTTCAAGGACTTTTCCATGCCCTTAAGCTTTTCCGCCTCGGCGCTTTGCATGATGGATTTGTCGATGACATGGCTTTGCGCGACCTGGCGCACGGTGCGCGTGAAGGTATAGGCCTGGTTTTCATAGACGACTTTCCAGCCGCGCTCGTACACGGGTTCGCGCTGGTCAAGGGCGGCGGCCAATGCGGCGGTGTCGACGCTGCCCGAGAACGCGCCGGTGATGGCCATCTGCTCGACAATATGGGGGGGAGCCTTTTTGCTGATGCCCCCGATTATCTGCTTGACCGCGAACGCCTGGTTGATGTGCGAGAGCAGGTCGGCCCCGCTTATCTGCGCGCCGCTGCCAAGGTTCAGCACCGCGCCCTCGGCCCCGCCGGTTATCAGGTATTCGTCCAGGGATTTCTCGTTCTTAAGGTACAGCTGCGAATTGCCTTTGGCCGCGCGGAAAAGCGGCGGCTGGGCGATGTACAGGTACCCTTTTTCGATAAGCTGGGGCATGTGGCGGAAGAAGAACGTCAGCAGCAGGGTCGTGATATGGCGGCCGTCCACGTCCGCGTCGGTCATGATTATTATCTTGTGATAGCGCGCCTTGCCTATGTCGAAGTCGTCGCGGCCTATGCCCGTGCCAAGCGCGGTTATCAGCGTGCCTATGGTTTCGCTGCTTATCATCCTGTCGAATCGCGCCTTTTCCACGTTAAGGATTTTCCCGCGCAGCGGCAGCACGGCCTGGGTGGCGCGGTGGCGCCCCTGCTTGGCCGAGCCTCCGGCCGAGTCGCCTTCCACGATGAAAATCTCGGAAAGCGCGGGGTCGCGTTCCTGGCAGTCGGCCAGCTTGCCGGGCAGGGACGCTATATCCAGCACACCCTTGCGCCTTGTCAGTTCGCGCGCCTTGCGGGCGGCGTCGCGGGCGGCCGCGGCCTCGACCACCTTGCCGATTATCTTGCGGGCCTCGGCCGGGTTTTCCTCAAGCCACTGAGCCAGCTTTTCGGACACCACGGATTCGACGACCGGGCGCACTTCGCTGGACACCAGCTTGTCCTTTGTCTGCGACGAGAACTTGGGTTCGGGCACCTTGACGGACAGCACGCAGGTAAGGCCTTCGCGCATGTCGTCGCCGGTCAGCTCGACCTTCTCTTTTTTAAGCAGGCCCGAGCTTTCGGCATAGCTGTTGATTGTGCGCGTAAGGCCAGCGCGCAGCCCGGCCATGTGCGTGCCACCGTCGCGCTGCGAAATGTTGTTGGTGAAGCACACGGTGTTTTCGTGGTAGCCGTTGTTCCACTCCATCGCGGCCTCGACGATGATGTCGCCGCGCCGGCCCATGATGTATATCGGGCTTTCCTGCAGCACGGTTTTGGAGCGGTCGAAATACTTGACGAACTCGACAAGGCCGCCGTCGTAATGGAAATTCACGGTCTTTTCGTCGCCGTGGCGGCGGTCTATCAGGGCCAGGGCCACGCCCGAGTTAAGGAACGCCAGCTCGCGCATGCGCTTTTCAATGGTGTCGAAATCGTATTCGATGTTCGAGAAGACCTCGGCCGAGGCGGTGAACGTGACCTGGGTGCCCTTGCGCCCGCCGTCCGCCGGGCCAAGCGTTTTCAGCGGAGCGACCGCGTCGCCGTTCTTGAACTGGACGTGATGCTCTTTCCCGTCGCGCCATATGCGCAGCTCCAAGGTGCTTGACAGCGCGTTGACCACGGCCACGCCCACGCCGTGCAATCCGCCCGACACCTTGTACGAGTTCTGGTCGAACTTGCCGCCCGCGTGCAGCTGGGTCATTATGACCTCGGCGGCCGAGACGCCTTCCTCCTTATGGATGTCGACCGGGATTCCGCGGCCGTTGTCCGTTACGGTGACCGAGCCGTCGGCGTTCAGTATGACCTGGATATCGTCGCACCAGCCGCCCAGCGCCTCGTCGATTGAGTTGGCCAGCACCTCGTAAATCATGTGGTGCAGGCCGCTGCCGTCGTCGGTGTCGCCGATGTACATGCCCGGCCGCTTGCGCACGGCGTCAAGGCCCTTTAAAACCTTAATGGAATCAGCGTCGTAATTTTTGTTTTCCGAAGACATTTCTTGTCCTTGTTTTTGCGGTTATCCAACGTTTCAATTATAGCGTTTTCCGCCGGTTTTTACAAGGGAAAAGTTGCTTTTTATTCAGGGTTCACCTGGTGTCCGTCCACCTTGAAATACCGCGCGTCAGGACAGCCGTCGAACAAAGGCCTGTCCGTGCCGGTCAGCCATGCCTGCACCTTAAGCGCGGCCAGTGTTTGGAACACCTGCTGCCGCCTGTCCGAATCCAGGAACGCGGCCACGTCGTCCAGTATCAGCACCGGAGCGCGCCCGCTTGTCTTGCCCAGCAGCCGGACAGCGGAAAAGAACACGTCCAGCACCATGTCCTTTTGTTCCCCGGTCGAGCTTTTCTTCGCAGCCCGCCCGTTGTCCCTGGCCTGTACCATAAAGTCCGCCAGGTGGGCCGGAGCCGAATCATCGTTTGGCGCCAGGCTTATCAGGATTTTGTCGTTGTTTTCGTTGAGCAGGTCCAGCACCTGCCGCCGGATTTGGAAGATATGCCGGTTTTCGGCGTCCAGCAAGTCCGATGTCGCGGCCGCCCAGTCCGCATCGTTTATCTGCGCAAGCGAGGCTTGCAGGTGCTGGTAGCGGCGCAGGTGCCGGTGGTATCTGGGGGCCAGCCCCGCGATAAGCCTGTTGAAGAACCTGCGGCGGGCTGCCGGTTCGCCGGACAGCAGCTTGTCAAGCTGGGGCGTGAGCCACCACACGATAAGGCAGCCGCTTAATTCGTCCTGGGCCTTTACTTCGCGGCCGTTGATTTTCACCAGGCGGCGGCCGCTGTCCGGTCGAAGGCCGGTTTGTATCTTGTCCCCGGCGCTGGTGTCTGCCGCGATATGGTACCCGCTGCCAGCTGACGGCGCGCTGCGCAGCCCGTGCCCGGGGGCCAGCAGGGACACCGCGTCCATAAGGTTGGTTTTGCCCGCTCCGTTGGGGCCGTAAAATACCATTGGGGTGCATGCAAGGCCGGCCAGGTCAAGGCTGCCGTATCCGTAAAAGCCGCGAAGGTGCAGCCGCGTAATCCATACGCTTTGGGCGGGGCGGCCTGCGAAATAGCCGGCTATGCCCACTTTCGCGGTCAACCGCCAAGGGGCATCAGGATATAGCGCGCCCGCTCGTCGTCCGGGTTGGTGAAAATCGCCGGGTCCTGCGGCCCGAGGAACGTGGCCTTCACGCGGCCGTCCTTGGTCTGGTTCAGTATGTCCAGCAGGTATTTGAAGTTGTACGCTATGTCCAGGCTGCCGCCGGCGTACGAAACGTCCAGGTCCTCTTCGGCGCTTCCCTCGTCCGAGCTTGACGCCGAAACGTTAAGCTTGTCCTTGGAGAACGACAGGCGTATCCGGCTGGACTTTTCGGCGAACACGGACACGCGCTCGATTACGCTGATAAGCTCGGCCGTCTGCATGACAGCCGTCTTGTCGTTGCCGGTCGGTATGACCTTTTCGTAATCGGGGTAGGTGCCGTCGATAAGGCGTGAAGTCACGACAAGGTTGGGCATGATGAACTTTATCTGGGTCTGCGAAATCTCGACGTCAACGTTGGTCGCCCCGCTTTCCTCAAGCAGCTTGCCAAGCTCGCCCACAATCTTGCGCGGTATTATCACCCCGGCGATTTCCTTGACGTCGCCGGACAAGGGCTGCTGGGTGCAGGCAAGGCGCAGACCGTCGGTGCCCGCCGCAATCAGCTTGTTCTTCCCGCTGCGCTGGGCCGAGTACAGGTAAATCCCGTTCAAAGAGTGGCGCGCCCCGTCGACCGCGGCGGCGAACAGCGTGGTGTTGATGATGTACTTGATGTCCGCGGCCGCCAGGCTTACCTTGTTGGGGGCCTTGACCACCGGCATGCTGTAGAAGTCGTCGACCGGCAGCGTGGACAGCTGGAAGCGCGCCCGCCCGGCTTTGACCTGCAGCGTGCTTTTTGACTTGTCCTGGTTGCACTCTATCTGCACGCCGTCGTTTATCTTGCGGGCGATTTCGTGGAACTTGAAGCTGGAAACGGTAAGCGAGCCCGGGTCTATGACCTTGGCGGGGATTTTTTCGGTCAGCTCGACCTCGGAGTTGGTGGCCGTTATCTCAAGCCATTCGCCGTCGCTGTCGGCCAGTCCGACCAGTTTGACGTTGCCCATTATCGACACCGTGGGGCGCCGTTCGACAATGTTCTGCATGTGAGCCAAAGATTTTACCAGAACACTGCGCTCTATGGCGAATTTCATAAGCACCTCGTTAATAATTCCTTAATACTGTTGGAATGATATCACACGAGTCGCTAGTTTTACAATAGCGATTTTCAAATAACTGTGCATAACTTTCGCCGAGTCGCCATATACTTTATGGCAGGGCGAAGTTATGTTGTAAGCGAGGCGCGCAAGGTGTCAACGTCCTTGGCGATTTTCTGGTCTTTGGCAACCAGAGTTTCCACCATGCGCACTGCGTGTATCACGGTGGAATGGTCCTTCTTGAACTTCTGCCCGATTTCCGGCAGCGAACGGGTGGTAAGCCGCTTGGACAGGTACATCGCGACCTGGCGCGGGCGGGCTATGTCGCGGTCGCGGCGCTTGGACAGGATGTCGGCCTGGGTTATCTTGTAATGCTCGGCCACGCGCTTCTGTATCTCGTCCAGCGTAAGGCGGCGCGTGCATGCGCCAAGAATGTCCTTGAGGATTTCCTCGGCCCGGGCAACGGTTATCTGGTGGCTGCCCTCCATGTCGTTCTTGGCGATTATGCGCGACAGGGCGCCTTCAAGCTCGCGCACGTTGGTGTTGACGCGGAACGCCAGGAACTCCAGCACTTCGGGCTGCAGCGTCACCCCGCGCATGCGGCATTTGGATTTGAGGATGTCAAGCCGCAGCTCGTACGTGGTGGGCAGTATGTCGGCCACAAGCCCCCCGGACATGCGGCTTTTCAGGCGGCTTTCGATGCCTTCCAGCATCGCGGGCGAGCGGTCGGCCGCAAGCACAAGCCTGCTGCCCTTGTCGATAAGGGCGTTGAAGGTGTGGAAAAATTCCTCTTGAGTCTTGGTCTTGCCGGTCAGGAACTGCACGTCGTCGATAAGCAGGACTTCGGTGCTGCGGAAGATTTCCTGGAAATCCTCGACCGAGCGGTATTTAAGCGCGCTGACAAAGCTGTTTATGAACTTCTCCACGGAAAGGTAGGCCACGCGCACTTTTGGGTGGTGCTTTTGCATGTGCCACGCGATGGCCTGCATCAGGTGGGTCTTGCCCAGCCCGACGCTTGAATAGAAGAACAGCGGGTTGAACTGCGCGTCCTGGCAGTCCGCGAACCGTTTGGCCGCGGCCAGGGCGAACTCGTTGGGCTTGCCGGATATGAAATTCTCGAATGTGTTTTTAGAGTCAAGGTCCGTGGTCAGCACCGGCTTGCCCGGTTCGGCCACCTCGCACCTGGTTTGGGATTCGTTAAGGTCGCGGGCCTTGACCTTGGGCAGCACAATCGAGGCCTTGACCGAAAACTCGACGTCGCTGACGCCGAACTCGACGGCTTTGAGGGCCTGCACTATGATGTCCTTGTAGTTCTGTGTGACCCAGTTCTTCATGAACCTTGTGGGCACGCTTATCTCGACCGAGCCCTCTTTGGAAACGGACGACAGGTTTATGTTCTTCAACCAGCTTTCGAATACGGATTCGCCGACTTTCTGGCGTATTATCTGCACGGCTTTGCCCCATTTCTCTTGCAGATCCGCGTTATCAAGAAAGCTGCTTTTTGACATCCAAATTCTCCCTTAGACAGATTGAATAATGCATAATCAAGAAGAACGGCGCGGCTTGCGGGATTGTAAGAGAAATTTTAGAAACGCAGGCCCGGTGTCCCTTGGGTTTTTATATAACCACCTGGGGAAAGTTTTTACAAGTGGGGAAGGCGAAGATTTTTTATAAAAGAACTCTTGACAGGAGGAAGAATCGGTTTGTACGGATTTTGTCAAGTCGCCGGGAACGCTTTTGCGGCAACGAAAAAGCGGGGGTGTGGTTCCCCCGCTTTTCAAATATATTTTTTCGTCCGGATTTATTCGAACGCTTTCTTAAGCTTCTGCACAAGGCGCGAGATTTTCCTTGCCACCGTGTTCTTGTGCATCACTTTTTTGTTCTTCGCCTTGGCCAGCGACGATTCGGCTTTTGCGACATTCTTTTTCGCCTTGTCATTGTCCTTGACGACGATAGCTTTTTCGGCTTTCTTTACCGCGGTCCTGGTCTTCGATTTCACTTTGGCTTTCGCCGCTGTCTTCCTTCTGGTGACTCTGATTCTCTTCTCAGCAGATTTGTGGTTGGCCATTTTAATTTACCCTTTTCAAAAAGTTTGGTTTTTTACAATACCTTCTTAAAAAGTAGCTTACAACTTTCGGCGTGTCAATACAGAAATCGGTAAACCGAAACACATAAGCGCGTTATAATAAAGGACAATGATGAAAAACACGTGCGTTCCGCCCGGGCAAGCGCCAAAGCGAGCCGTACGGCGAAGCGACGCGCGCCGCCTTGTGGCGGGCGGACGCGCGTGTCCTGCGGACCGCCTGGCGGAGCCGCTTCGCGGCGGATATTTAATATCATCGCAAGCCTTGCGCGCGCGCGTTTCTTGCGCTATGATGGTTCAATGTTTTATTTATATAGGAAAGGACATTCCATGTTCAGGATATATTCGGACGAAAAGACGGCCTTGTTCATCGACGGAGCGAACCTGTATTCGGCGACCAAGGCTTTAAGCTTTGATTTGGACTACCGCAAGATGCTGGATTTTTTCGCCACGAAATCCCGGCTGGTGCGGGCGTTCTATTATACGGCCCTTCCCGAAGGCGACGATTTTTCGCCGGTGCGCCCGCTGGTGGACTGGCTGGATTACAACGGCTATTGTATGAAGACCAAGCCGACAAAAGAGTTCACCGACTCTACGGGCCGCCGCAAGATAAAAGGCAACATGGACATCGAAATCGCGGTGGACATGCTTCAGATGGCCGAGCATCTGGACCACGCCATCCTG
>Ga0123353_10014007_pt1 | contig 11533 bp, 9 predicted proteins | sample TergutLab28metaG_3_FD_92763 | JGI IMG/M metagenome (GOLD analysis project Ga0123353, IMG submission 92763) | Labiotermes labralis P3 segment gut microbial communities from Petit-Saut dam, French Guiana - Lab288 P3 | ecosystem: Host-associated > Arthropoda: Insects > Digestive system > Gut ... | reverse complement strand
CATGAATGAATGAATTAATTAATTAAATCATATGACACAACAAAATAAACACGCACCAAACAAAACATTGTGCATAATTTTCATACATGCATCACACAAATTAAGCTACATTATTTCAGCCCAAAATTGAACAGATCTTCTCTTTTGTTAGAAACTCTCTCCTTTTTTATTAAAAAAAAACCTGCCAGGCACTATTCCACAGGCAAGCTCAGTCTGTTAAGTGATCCTCTTTCAGGAAACGGGTGTGGTTCACCGACTCACATTTACTTTTAGTTATTTTCTTTTCACTTATGTTTCATTTATTCATTTTATTCTTGATATAATAAATGGAGTGCTATATCCATTAAAACAACTAGATCATTTTCTAGGAAACTGACAGTCACTTCTCTGTACTCCCACTTACACCACACTCGTACATGACTGCTTTCACACTGGATTGCTAGCGTCCGTTATCAGCTACCAACCATTTCGCCATTTAAATTTCTTCTTGTACAACCCCTCCTATCACCAATGGTCCCAAACATACGTTGACAGATACAACGCATAGCCATGAACCGTCCGTAAATGACGCCACCAATCCTAATAAACAACTATACTAAAAATGATCGGCTACAGTAACTTATTATGTAGCTTATACAACTGATACCCAGTAAAGACATGTGTACACTGTAAACCTGTCTATGTAGTAAAATACTTAAACATACATTATGTGTAAGGGGAGTCATATACCTTTGTGTTTATCCACCAAGTCTTTATTAGTTACAACAAATTTGCTGTTGTTACTACGGCGAACAGTACTAATGAGCTCCTCTTCTGTAGACTCTGTGTCACTAATTGACTGCGGTAGTGGAGAGTACACTGCTCCCAGCCCCACCCCTCCTCCTGACATTTAAGTTCAAACTGAAAATAAAACATGCCTATAGTTACACAATCATATTCTATGAGTTTCAGATCAGTCCCTTTAACATTTTCTCAAATTATGTGCAAGAGCAAAACAACAATTCTTCATTAAAATATCAAGTTTATACAAGTAACAGACTTAAAAAACTATATTACATACAAATACCTAATTAAAACATGGCCCAGTCCAGTACATAGTTCATAATTCTTTGCTTACAATATGTCAGTTGGTCACCATGAAGAATGAAATCAGCAATAATTCCTTCTTTGTCATAGCAGTCCTCTTGTGCTCTTAGAAGTGTTTCACTACACACATATCCCTACTGATACCTGGGTCTCAGAGCCAACCACCCTTCAAGACATTCTGCCCTGACAATAAAAATAAAGAAAATTAATACTGCAAATCCTACTGATTTAGCTTCTTTGGCTTAACATGGTTTCAAAAAGACAGGGTACTTTTCAAACCAACAACAATACTATCATTGGCACACACATGCACACTTCCCTGACATTCCATGCATACGCAAAACACTGTGGTGCACTACCATACTCACACACCAAGCACATACGTATGTGGTACTCTAAAGAAAAAAGTAATGATACCTACATAGTCGCTCTACAGTAAAATTCTGTACACACGTCTTAAAATATAAACCAACAAATGCATATACTTCATTTAAATCATAGGCATATATTAATATACTTAAATTCCCACATGTTTCAGGCCTCACTGGCCCATCATCAGTGTGTGCACAATTGCATAAAACAATTGATAATACTTTTTGCCATCTCCAGTACATAGAAACTGTCATACATTCATCAAAGTGCGAATTATAGAGATGAATATGTGCACATATCCAACACATATCCATCTCTATAATTCATACACTGATGAACATCCAACAGTTCTATACACTGAAGATGACAAAAGTTTTAACAATTGTTTTATGCGACTGTGCACTCCCTGATGATGGACCAGTGAGGCCTGCAACATGCAGGAGTTTATGTATATTAGAACACCCCTGTGATTTGAACAGGGTGAATGCCATTTGTTGGTTTACATTGTAACAATTGTATCACAATGCATGGAATGAAAAATGTTTAAAATAAATCTGAACACAAGTCTCCCCTTCTTTATTTTATTCATTTTTATCATATTTTGCTCATTTTCATTTTTTGCATATGTAACTTTCTCTCTGAAACTATTTGTTTCTGTCACTTCTATTTTGTGCTACAAAACGTAGACATGTCAAAAGTACACACACATGAACGAAATACAGAATGGGCCACATTTGTTAAAGCAACAGTTTCACACCATAATGCACTAAGGTGTTCACAATGAAAGGAGGGGGAACTAATTCTAAGAATACAGATTCTTGTAGGAATCTGTTCAAAAAAATGAAAATACTACCCTTTTATTCCCAGTATATATTTTCTTCATTATTGTGCATAGTAAATAACAAACATTTATCATGAATATTGAGACTCATAACTTCAGTACTAGAAATAAGAAGCAATCCTCACCCACCCATCCCTAATATAGCTAAATTTCAAAAAGGAGCTTATAATTCTGGAATACAAATTTTTATTCATCCCCCATCCTACATAAAAAGTTTATCACATGAGATAAAACTTTTAAGGCCCACCTTAAAAAGGTTTTTATATTCTAACTCATTTTATACTCTAGAAGAATATTTAAATTATAACATATAACTACAAATTACTTGTTGTTTTTACATTGCTTTATTATATGCAGGTTTTTTAAGGCAATTTAGTTATTTCTTATATTAAAATTAAAAGTTAATGGTTTTAAAATTGTTATTATGACTGGTTTTAAAATTGTTATTATGACAACTGCTAAACTAGCAATGCATTTACGCCTATTATAATTGCTATTTGTGCCATATGACTACTTCCACTTCCTCAAGATTGTACTCCTAATGGGCTTTACGGAAAAAGAATAAAATTACAATTACAACCACCCATCCATGAAAACTACATTCACGCAGTGTATAAATAGCTACTGACCAACACACACAACTACATACGAGCACGTGCAATTACTCGCACGTCTGCCGCGGAGACTACCCACAAAGTTTCGGTAAATTAGACTTTGAACTTAAATCGTAACTTTAAACGGGCAACTTTCATTCTCTGCGTACGCCAAACATTCTACACGGCTCCTTGTACGGCTTCCTAGATGCACAGTTCGTGGGGTTTCGTGGTTATTTACATTATGGAATTTGCTTCCAACCTCCCCTAGGAGAGAAGCATAGGAACTTCCATCTAATATAAATGGTTCACTTACTTCACTCATAACGTTTATTTATTCCAAACAAAATAACATATTTCTACGCAAAGCTTTACAGGAGACAGTAACTAGCCATTAAGAATACCTTCATATCACAAAATCGTTCAATCAGGGACCCCATGCTTACTTAAAAAAGTACAAGCCATGAACATCGAAGTGGAAGTACAGTTCCATGGATTCCACCTGTCAGCCGTAATAGTCATTATACTGAACGGGGTATCCCAATGGACTAAATTAAGCCATGCCGGATTACACATAAATGCACATTTATTAAATCCTCCCTTGACTGGTGTCAATAAACGATATTAATGTGTCGGAATTTCGCACTGCAAAGGAGTTCATTTAACAAATTTATTGACAGTGCCGCCTTAATATAATTACCTTTATTGACATTATAAGATGTATCTTGGACACCGCCAAATCAGTTTTAAATTACTGGGTTGTCAGCCTTAAGAATACCCATTCGCCTTCAGTATCACTCTCAAAATAGTCAGAATGTGTGAAGAGGTTCATAATAAATCTCTGCATGTCTTCATGTCAACGAACACGCAGAGACTTTTAATTAACTTAACTCATCAGTCCGAAATTTACGAACCGCTACAACCCTACATACTCCATTACAATTCACACCACTCGCCAAATACTATGAACAAAATGTTGGTGCCCCTGAATCACAGTGGTCATATCATGGAACTCTAATCCATGGTTTACACGTTCCGTTCTGTGTGGGTATTATCGTCAAGAACGAGTGTCTTGTGTTGCGCATTAAGAAATAAGAGCCGCGAATGTTTTAATGCGACTGACTCTTACCTAAAGCATGTGCAGCTTTGAAACAAATAAATTAAATGCGATGCCTTAGTATGTCATTACATATAATAGCACAAACATGGAAAACCAATAATCCAAATAGTAGCATTTTGTCAGAGCTTCATGATCGTGGTTAGGATGATTTCGAGTTCGGTTACGTACAGTTAAAGGTTTCGTGTGTACAGTCAAGAAATCCTAGAAATGGATAAGTTGACTTTAATTTCAGGAACGCTTTTCATGGCAGCTGATGTGTTTGCCATCGTTAGTTTAGCAATGCCAGATTGGATAATAACAGACGTTGGAGGTAATTCTGAATACTTAGACCACACTAATCTTGTACATGAATGTTAATGTATGTACCGTATGTCTTGTACAGTTTATTATCCAGACCAACAAATGCACAACATATATATTAATATTTTATATAACGTAAGCACTCCTACATGTTTCGATGCATATGCATCATCTTTAGGGAGTCTTAAACTTGTACTATGCCAGCTCACAAAATTATTAAGATTACAACTCAATAAAGCTAGTAGATTAAAATGTTTGCATGATTGTTTATCATTGGACAACGATCACGTGAACATTTTAATCTACTAATTTTACTGAGTTGTGATTTTAGTAATTTTGTAACTTTAGCAGAGTACAAGGTTAAGACTCCCTGAAGTTGATGCATTGAAACATGTAGGAGTGCCTACAATACATAAAATATTATTCATATATATGATGTGCATTTGTTGGTCTGGATAATAAGCTTGTATGTGAAATTTAGTAACTTCTGTTCATAATAAATTCTTTGTGCCAGAATTTAGTTGAAACAAGGTAGGGAATTAAGAATTTAAGTTGCTTTAGGTTTAAAAACGCTTAAATACTAATTTAGTACCACAAAGGATGGAACACTGGCATTAGTTTATACTATATATGGTTATGTGAAAAACTCATACCAATTTCTTCACCAGGAGACACTCGCCTGGGATTAATGTGGACCTGTATAACCCTTTACAACCGACCACAAATATGTTTCACTCCAGATTTACAACCAGAGTGGCTGCTGGCACTAGTTTGTATATTTGTTGGTTGTATTTGTATCACTACTACTATCATCCTCCTAGCTTCATCACACTGGGATCGAAATGTTGTTCCATATGCTCGATGGGTTGGCTTTACTGCAAGTAAGTACAAACAAGACTGGAATTGTGTAAAGTCATTTAACAGATACATTATTGTTACTAAAATTACATACTGGTTGCTTCTGTGTTCACACCCATCGCCAATATTCCCTTTCATTGATCTAATTCATTACAACCAAAATAAAGAGGTAACCCTCACTGAATGTATACAGTCATAATACAGAAATATTATTAAGCCAATACTCCAGTGTACAATTAAGTTAAAACTAGTACATTAAATTGCATATGCTAAAACAAAAGTGTTTGTTCCAGTGGTATTATTCTGCCTTGCTGCAGTCATATTTCCGATGGGTTTCCACGTTGATGAGATTGGTGGACAACCATACCAACTACCAAACAGCCATCAAGTTGGAGTGTCGTATATTCTGTTTGTACTAGCTCTCTGGATAACTGTTATCTCAGAACTTTTTGCAGGAAAAGTTTGTCTCCCCCACTTTTAAAAGTTGGAGTGAATCTTCAGTGTTCTGGTCATCTGACCTCCTATTGGTTGTGTGATTACCAGAAAGTTATGTAAAGAATGGATAATGCAAGACTGCTGTGACCACAATACACAGAGATTTATTAGAATAAAATATTGGGTGTCGGTTTGTAAGATCTTAATACTTGCCAAGCAAACTAGCCTCTGCCCATCAAGATCATCACATCATATGGAGAGTTGTAGCCAAAGTTGATTCTGTCATATAGAGAGTGTTAAAATCATCAACAAATAAATCCACATCCCAATGTCTGTGTATTCGTAAGGACTTCCATTTTGGACGGATGAAGAAGCTGTGACCGTTATTTGGCCCCTTGAAGCGAGACAAATTTGTGAGAAGTATGAGAACCACACACAGGCAGGAGGGGTTTGCTTAGCACTAGAAGGTCCTTGGCAAGTTACTGCTTCAGGGGTTATCGTATTTCCTTCTGCAGATTGAACCTTAGAACCTGTAACAATCTTAGATCGTGCAAAAAAAAAAAATCTGCATAACATTCTTAGTATTACCATCATTCACCATTCACTGAAAACTTGCCCACTGCTTCCTTAACTGCTGTGTCATCACTTATATTTGATTTCCCTTGTGTTAGTCTGATATTAATTTGTTTAAGAGGCAGTCATCATATTTTCTTTGTGACATTAGGTGGTGATACAAGCCTCACACTCTCTGTTTCCAGTGAATCTCCTTTGTATTTCAATGTATCTGTGGTGTTACATGAATATGGAAATAAATTTTCAGTATTATTATTATTGTAAATATCATAATACTCCATTTGGTATCAGTTGTTACATGTTAATGTAATAATTAAGCATATGAGTAAAAGTATGTTATACAAAATGATGTACAATTTATAATTAAAAATTTTGTAATATTCAGTCTTATAAAGTTTTTGCAGTTGGTGTATAAACTATAGATTTCTTCCCACCAATTATTCACTCACACCTATCCAGTATTTCACCAGACTACCCCTACAATCCTACCACTTTGTCCAAGAGGTAGGTTCTTTATATTTGTAAGCCACCTTGAAATATCAGTATTTGTGATTGCTTGACATAGGACCTAAAATTTTCTTTATCAGATAAGCTCCTACTACACAGACCATACACACAGCTGGTTTTTAACCATGTCCTTTCAAGATGCTTGCTTCATTTGTCTCCAAGGGATATGTTTGTACTGCACAACAAAGTGTATTTTCCCAATACTGTAACAGTGTTGTTTTCTCTGAGGAATTCCTAATACTTCAGTCTGCTTGGCTTCATTGTGTCATGTTGGGCACAGAAAAAAATTTCACCAAGCTTGTCTCACAAAGGGAACATATTTTATATTCACTCTTTTCTGTCAGACACTTTTTGAGAAATATGGTGTGACAAACACCTGGCTACTTTATATCATTTGATATATTGCATGATAAGGAAATCACTGCCAACAACAGAGAAGTGTTCAAAAATTTTTTAGTACAGTTCATTGTATACGGCTCACCAGCCTGTGGTCACTTTATAATAGCTGTATTCATGCTGAAGTACAGATCATTAATTGTGTCTGTTCTAGAACAATTTTCAAAACCTGTAGTATGACCAGTATACTTGCCTTATGACTACTACAAAACCAATATCATTTCTCTTTGCATACTGTTATATGTCAACCTTAAAAGGAGTCCTTCTAGATGCTTGTCTTTTTCTCTGGAATTCTTTGGTAACTTTTAGGATTGCTCCATCCTGCACCATGCGCCAAGCAAGGAGGGCAGTATTACGGGCATCACATATACCTGAATGCTCCCGGCCCTCAAATTGTAGACCAAGTTCGGAGAGTGCATGCTGGAGACCTTGTGGCCGTCTCCTGTAAAACGTCTGTAAGATGTGACCAATTACACAGAGCAGTTATAAAGCTTTAGTATAAAATGATGGCACCGTCACACATTGATCTTATTACTACTTCAAGAACCTAAACTGAACAAATAAGGAACATACAGGTACCTCAGCAATACACTGATTTCCCAAATGTACCTTCTTTTTTTAAGTGTAAGGTGGCTATAACTCTGTAAGTGGTTAAAGTAAGACTCTTGTTTATATACAATTTTTTTTATCAACAAGACCCAGGAAATTATCTCTTACAGTAATATCCACAACTCATGAAACCCTCCCATGTGTCGTGTGTGTATTGATACATATTATGTCTATGCGATGGACATTCTCTCCCTGGTGGCATATTCACACCATTTTCTGTCTCCATGTTCAGCAGCACCACCCTCAGGGGAAAATAACTTCCAAGAGTTGCTGCTGTTATTCCTAATCTGTGTTCTATAGTGGCTGGAAGTTCAAACTAATATTGTAATAGTATAATGTAGGTACAGTTATGCATGTTGTAGCAGTAGCAGCAGAAGGATAACTTTAAGAAATTTACCTACATTGTATGATTGGGAAGGAAGTTTATGTTGTAGTAAGAACTTCCAGGTTTGCATGGTGATGAAGACAAATATTGCAGTCTTACAGGCTATGACACTCTGTATTCCAGTGAATGACAGTGTGTCTGAGAAATGTCTCGAAAGATGGAGACTGTTTGTTTGAATTGATGGTACCAACATACAGTTTGCATGGTACCATTACCTAAAAGACCACAATAAGAAAGTGAATATTGTTTTAGCATGTGCAGGGTCTCAGTGTATTTTGTGCTCTGCATTAAATGACTTTCATCCAAATACAAGGATTATGAGAAGACAACTACTGTTTGGCACACTTAACTGTGGCTGTGATTCAGTTTATGGCTGAGAAACATGATAGAGACCATATGTTGCTCTGTCTTGGCTGCCAGATTGATTACTATCAGTGCAAAATATTTTCTACCTAAGTGCAGAACAATACATGACATGGCTCAACTTGAATACACACATGGCAGACGATTTCAGGAAAAATATCCCACATAATTTTGTATGTATTATTGTTGGATGACTCATCTACATGTCTGCCTGACCTTGTCCCTACAAAAGATGCTGGACCTCTATATGTACCCACATATACTAGACTGTGACAACAGTAACGGAAGGAAGGATTCTGCAACTGCAGTGTATGCGCTACTACAGGATATTACTAAATATAGATAGTAGCTTTCTGAAAACTGGCCTTTGTGCATATTGTACGTTTATATTTCACCATATTCCTTAATTTTTCATGACGGTTCAATGTACTATGGGACACAAACCCTGTAGGTAGCTCGTAGATCGATCCACTGACACAGAATCTCTGGCTTGTAGAGCTGCTTCCTCGTACACTCATTGTGTAGACATACAGCCAAGTCCCAGTCTGGAACATTGAAACAACTACCAGTAAGTGCAGGGCTCCTACAGCACTGATGGCTAATCAAGAAGACCCCTGTACAGAAAACAAGGGTTCATAATTTTCATCATAAACCCTGCCAATGGACCGTATATACTCATGTGCTTATGAACTGTGGCACTCCTATTACCTAAATTCCACAAATCTGCTTTTAATTCACCTCTCTTAGGTCAAAATGTTCTCATTCTCAAGTTCCATTTGTTACTCACATTGAAAACTTAACTTTCACATCCACATTAAATAAGCAAATAAGAACCATTTTTGTATGGTGTAAAACAGCAGTTTAAAATTCCTATTAATAGCAACATGTCTACTTCCTATATCAAGAACAGATTGAAAAGTGGGGTATATGCATAGATACCATCTGCTAAGTTCCAGAGCTCCTTGCAATAGAATTCATATCAAACATCTAAATGCCACTCCCAGTAAGACATGTTGCATTGGACCTCCATTGTTAGTTATGGAGAACAAATGCACTGTGTATCTAGTATCACCTTTGATAATTAGCACTTCCTAAGAAGGTAGGCCTAACACTATGTGCTGGTCCACACTGCATATCGTCACAATAATATAACTTGACAGGTCCTATATTGAGTTAATTGATGAATATATGAAGATGTGGTTTTTGAGTGGCAGAAGGCATGCTGAAAGGCTGCTTGCAAACAACAAATTGAGGGCACTGAATAAAAAATGTTGAATACAATTCACTGTGAAAAATCCTATGGAAAATGAAAGTAACCCCATAGATTTTGTATTGACAGTACATCTGCTGATAATTCATCATTGGAAGCTCTTATAGTGTCAAAAATGTCAGAGCCTATGTAACATGTGAAATGGAAAATAATATTTTAAATGGTTTTAAAAAATGTATTTATACAGTTCAATGACATAAACTATGCTTATTTCTTTCATTGTGCTTAGTAATTTTAAGTCAGAACTTAATGAACTAACAATGTGGGTGAGAATACATCAAAATCATTTCTCAATTTTTCAATGGATTCTAGACCATCTCCTGGTACAGAGAAACTATTTTGAGCCCTAGTACAAATTATATTGCATTCTTACCTGACCATGTAACAAATGTACAACTATTTTCTCCATTATTCCCTTTCTGATCCACATGAAATACCAAACCCTTCTTCTCAGAGATTTCTTTAATCCAAGAACAGAAAAGCGAAATGCATGTACGTAATGGTACTCCATTTTCAACAACTTGTTGTTTAATTCCAGTGAACTTAACACAAAAGTCACTAAGGATGGGATTTTCAACTGGCATAACAAACTGCTGAAATTCTTCTTCTATCATTCCTGTCCTAATATTGAGTAACACAGCAGGAAATTCAATAATTTCAGGTTGTTTTCCATTTGCATTGTGTTCCCAACATGTAGATTCAAAATCAATTACAATCAGAAAATGGAATGGTTGTAACATGAGATGTTTAGCACTTTTTGATCCATTCACACACACTGTTTCTACAAGGTCCAGCTCTCTGGAAACAGGGGGAAAAAAAAAAAACTTCAATATAAAAAGGCGATAAAAAAGAAAGTCTGGTTAAATAATGCAGATGTGAAGAAGCCTAATATATGTTTGTTTACTTAACAATACTTCTAAAGCAGCTGGAAAAGAGCACAGAATTTCAGCATTAAAAAATCTGTATTTAAATATCACAATATACATGTAATCTTTAATGTCTGAATTATATTATACACATACCAGGCCAATTTCAGGAATCTACACAACCATTTTCTCATCTACTACAAATTGTGGTACAATAGTTGCACACAACTTCAACTTCATACATAATAGCCATAAATTATTCAAATCACACTGACATCAGATACCCTGTTTTCAAGATTTGGTTGAGAAAATTTCCTTAAAATACTCAGCACACATTTCCTACTTACCGCTTGCAGTCATCATCTCCAGACTCAATGAGAATGTTTTCTTTCTTTAACTATCAAAAAACAGAGGAGCAGATGAGGAAATTTATTACAAAATATGTAAAAAGATGGAGTTAGCCATATCCAAAATTCCGGTCATTTATTAGACCACCTAATCACTAAAGCATCATTAAAGAACTGGTTAATAATACCCAAAGCAAGTTAATGTTTCTTTCTCAAGTTACACAAAGTAATAATTACAGACAGAATCTGAATTAATATTCCTCTTAATTAAGTTGGTTCTGTTTAAAATAGAAGATACAAGAATTTCCATATTTCACTATATTGTTCAGTCATATTTGACAGTATTAAAGTAATATATCAGGATATTTCAGGATACTGTTATCAGGCATGCACCGAGAATTTTCACAGTGGAGGGGGGGAGGGAGTTTTTCATGAGATTCTATATGATTTATGTTTGACTTTAAAACCTATGTTATAAAAATCATGTAAACATATAACTGCAACATAACACTGTTGGAAAGTCCATTTTTATACATATAAAGACAACTATATTTTCCTTCACTTACTTACCTAACTTAAATCAAGGATCTAGTCTTCTTGGTTTTATTCTTT
>Ga0123353_10014005_pt1 | contig 11534 bp, 7 predicted proteins | sample TergutLab28metaG_3_FD_92763 | JGI IMG/M metagenome (GOLD analysis project Ga0123353, IMG submission 92763) | Labiotermes labralis P3 segment gut microbial communities from Petit-Saut dam, French Guiana - Lab288 P3 | ecosystem: Host-associated > Arthropoda: Insects > Digestive system > Gut ... | reverse complement strand
TGGTGTTATGTGGCGGGATTGGCTGTTGGTGATGTGGTATCCGAGTGTAGGCCTACACTCGGATACCACATCACCAACAGCCAATCCCGCCACATAACACCAGCACGCCTCAAGTCAGCTTACACAACACAACAAGTACTCGCTAGCTCCTGAAGATGGGCGTATTAACGTCTGAAACATGTTGAGCAATATATAATAAAGCAAGTGTCATCTAGTTGGTCAACCTTTATTCAAATATTTTGAAAACTTGAACTTATTTCGAGTTTTCCAAAACAAATTGCCTTCCCACAAAACTAGACGCCTTACTAAATTTGCCACTGATCTCCTTCATGTTTTCAACTGCCTTCTCTTCGTTTGAATAAGTTTTCTCTCGAAGTAGTAAGGTTCTGTAAAATGTAGTTTGACTTCGGTGTTTCTACTACCCGAAACACAGAAGAAAATAACATAAGCTTATACTAAAACACTAATTAATATACGCCAAGCACAACTATTTTATTATACGAGGCTACATGTTCCGACCTTTTAAACGGTCATCATCAGGCCTTCAAACAGATCGAGTCAACGTATTCTGTGTACACGTTGGGACCCCAATATGTATACACTGATAAAATACATAAAATCTAGCAGCTCAGTAATCTGGCCTGCTAGATTTTATGTATTTTATCGATGTAAACATATTGGGATCCCAACGTGTACACAGAATACGTTGACTCGATCTGTTTGAAGGCCTGATGATGACCGTTTAAAAGGTCGAAACATGTAGCCTCGTATAATAAAATAGTTGTGCTTGGCGTATATTAATTAGTGTTTTAAGATATTCCCAGCACATCGTGACGCCTTCCATTAAGTAACATAAGCTTACAATTAGAGTTATATACATTTTCAGTAAGATGACATCCACAAAGGTAAAATGATGTAAAATGATACAGGGCGCAATAACACGTCAAGTGAATGATAATGAACATATTTTAATATCTAATCTTTCACACACACGAGCACACTTCATTCACATTGGAACCTATCAATAATTATTCCCTGTCATTAACACATCTTCAACCAGCGTTTAAAAATACGGTATGTAGATAAGTTCGTAAATTACAGGTACACACTAATTAAAACAACTGTGTGACTATTATTGCAGGGAGTTACACATGTGACCTTTCAAAGACAGGCGCAGAAAATGAAGCAGTACGAACGAAATATTTGTCCTGAAATTGCAAGATGTGATTGGCAAGTGCCGTTATTCATGACTCTTGCTTTACGCTTTGCATAACGCGTGGCTTTAATCATGCTAATTTATTTGCATGTCCAAAAGCCTTATTAACTTCACGGTACACACTGCCACACAGTTTTAGGAGAACAGGCATCAATAATACTTCTTGTCAAAATATGTGATGTAGATTAGCGACGCCAATTTAAGCGCTGAAGATCTTACGTCTGGTAGGGCGTGAAACGTCAAACGTGAGGGGTCTTCGACAATGTCGCGTCGGCAAGGCAATGTTTCAGGTAGTCTGAGGGTGGGCTTCAAAATAAATCAGTGTGACATTTAATGCAAAAACAGTCTGTTGAAATGTAATTGTATTTACCGCACGTCTACTTTTAAAGATAAAGAATCTATCATAATTAAATTAAGACCAAAATGTGGTTACGTTTAGAATAATAACGCCCTTTAAGAAAATTTAAATTTTTCTTTCATCCGCCCTTTTTATGGCCATAGAAGAAACCCCGTGACTAATTCGTCCCTCATTTAAAGGCGCTACTTCAAGTACGTGGGTTTTGTAGAGCATCGAATAAAGTAAGCAGATGATTATAAATATTTAATAGTTAAGTATATTAACCCTTTAAACGCCAAGTTAAATCCCATCTGTCATCTGCTGGCATTATTAGGAACTCACCATATTTTCCACGTTAGCGGGCTAAGGGTTAAAGCAGACAGGTGGCCATATTGCCCTGTGTCTCGAGAGGTTAAAGAAAATAATAAAAATAGCCGTTAGAGAAAAAAGGTATTCCGATGGAGACCTAGCCTGATAGTATGATAAGACAAATCTACAAGATTTCTTTCCCAAAATATACAGGAGTAAATTATCATTTTAGGCACTAATTCTGCTCCAGATGTTGCAAAAAATTCCAAAAATGTATGATATGGGACGAGCAGCAGGCTTATGGTTCTTTTCGGCAGAACATGAGAGGGTAGACCCTATACCGGACTGACCATCGTCAATGTAGATAAGCCTTAAGTCATAAAAAAAACTAGGCAGTACCACCCAGTCTGCTTCACTTATACTGTACAAACAAGAGTGACAAATGCTTGGCACCAGCTAAAATGCACATTTTGTGGTGTATAATAGGCCTACAACACCTCGCAAAAAACACACGTGTAAATCGCCACGTTTTACTCTGTTTGAGACATCTACAATTCTACCAGCTTTAATTTGCTGTACATAAATTGGCAATTAAATCGGTTAAGTGTATCATGATACGCGTTACTTATTAGAAAGTGTCTAGTTTTTTTTAAAAAAAAAAGAAGTATAAAAATCTGATTCGATTCGTTGAACTATTAGAAGTGTTTCTATGAAATGCTTCAGTTCAAGAATTTTTAGGCCCACGGTATGAAAGTATTTCCACGAGGCTGAACCTGTAAGATGATTAGGCGTTCCAACTCTTTTAATCTTAATATCTGTATCCCTATCAACTTCACAGCACAGTGAGCGATACTCTGACTGATGGCTATACTCTATCAGTAAATGAACAGAGGAACATAAAAATTACAGCATTGTTACGAATTACTGTAAATACAAATCCCCACTTCCATAACTTTATTTAATTCTCTTGTCCTTAGCATAATAATATTCTATTCAAAAACTACTATTCTAAGGGCTTGTTTAGTTATTGGTTATTTAATGATTTTAATGATGCTCTCGGTACTCGAGAATATAGGTCTACAACACAAAACGTGGACGATTAGAATATTGCGAATTGGAAAGAACACGGATGGGCCAGGTCGCAGCCAAATTAATTGTGTAATGCAGGCATTTGCCGGGAGAGACTGAATAAATCCATAAAAATATCAGAGGGGGAATTGTTGCCCCAGAGATTCGAACTTGACACCTCGCGAACATACTACAGAGCATTACCGCTTGAACTAACTTGTTTGGTTACTGATACTAGCAGGTTATTTGACGGAGCTAATTTAACTACGGATGCATGCGATGTCACATAGGGTACGGCTGGTGCACACTTATGGCCCAGAGACTTGCGTCTACAAAATGAAATTTCAGAGGAAAATGTGTTATAGCTTTCCGAAGCTGGCCGTCAACACCCGAGTTTCAAATGGACAGTTGTATTCTCTAACTGAATGCTAGCAGTCATTTTATTAATGTTTAAGATTGTAACTGTTCCTTTACCAACTTCCACTTTGCAAAGCCTCGACCACAAAACATGATTCTGTGCTCCTACAAATTATTCCTGTCAACATAAGAAGCACGATCCTGGACATATTCTGATGTTTAAGGGCTGACTTCTGAAAGTAAATGTACGGAAGAATGCATGGGGTTCCTCCATGTAGGTAACATAAGGGAATCATATTTACTTTTTTTTCCATGAGGCAAAAACCCCTAGTGAGCCAGGATCTCTTCATTATGGAGGCTTCGTCATCACACACAAACACACCACTCTCGGTAGGACTCCTCTGGACGAGTGATCAACCCGACGCAGAGACCTCTACTTCACAACACACAACACTAACAAGAGACAACTTCCGTGCTCCCGGCGGGATTCGAACCCGTAATTCCAGCAAGCGAGGGGCCGCAGATCCATGTCTGATATCGGCGAACAACATTTATAATGCCATAAATATGTGGGGGACTGACGAATATCACAAAACTGTGAGCTTCGTAAGTTGTTCTTACCACGATATGGGCCTATTTTACGATGATCAAAACAAGGAGGCTGAAAAGGACAAGACATTCATCATGCATAACAGAGGGAAGTAAGTCACACTCATATATATGTTAGAAAACGAGAAGGAAAAATACCACTTGGGAATAACGAGATTGATGTGAGGAAAATATTAAACAGGAAATTACTGAAATGGAATAGTATGTGGGCGAGATTCATGTAGTTCATCAAAGCGACAAGTAGTCAACTCTTGTGAACATGGCAATGAACCTCCCTGGCAGAGATTCGAGACAAGCACCTAAGATGCGTAGACGATACAGCCAAGTAGGGCACATGCCATCCAGTTAAAGACAGATGACATGAACCCTCCTCCAAACTTATTTGATTACATCCAATAAGCTGAATATTTCTTCGGAATCTACCTGTTGCTTTACTTTTCAAAAAATTCTTCATCAACAAGTGCATTACGCAACTACCTTTACATGATTATTGATGCCTATGTACTAAGTTTAAAAAACTCGCGAACAAGCATCGTCGATTCGATATGGAGATGAAACCAACAAATTCATATAAACATTGAAGAGTGTCTTATATTTTAAATATGGTACTCCTCCTACACGTGTGGTTAAGGTGCTGCGCTACACATCGGAAGGTCGCTGGTTCGATTCCAGATGGTGTCATTGGAATTTTTCATTGACATAATTCTTCCGATCGCACTATGGCCCTGGGGTCGACTCAGCTTCTAACAGAAATGGGTACCAGGAGTATTTCTTGGGGGTAAATAACGGCCAGTGCTTAAGGCTGACAACCTTACCACCATCCTGGCCCACTGTCACGTAATTTGGGAACCTTAACTTCCTGGAACCCCTGGGCATCTCGGGCCTGTAATGGGACTGATTTACCTTTACTCCTCCTACATGTACATGTTCCGGTCACACTTGTGGCCACCCTCAGGGAGGGGTCTACAAAGCTTATATCGAAAACATTTCCAGAACCAATGCAGATGTAAAATAGTAAGTTTCAAAACGTGTTGTTTAAAATATACATTAAAATGTAAAATACGGATAAAATTTTTTGCTAAAGTCAAGTGAAGAAGGACAGTTCCATACAGTTACTATGTTTATAATACAAGATACTCTTACATATTTGTATACATTTGTTGGTTTCATCTCTGTACCAAGTCAGCTGAATGCATGGTCATAGATCATTTTTAAAAAATACGCCGTTGCATAAAAAATTATGCATATAACCTCAGATTATTTTGAATAGGCTTGCATAGGTCGCAGTTCTCATGAATTTAATGCAAATAGCTTATATTAGGCTAAAGCGTAGTTGCACTTTCGAGGCGTTTAAGTTCGTAACATTAAGAGATCTTACCTTAAAGGTGTAATCAAATAATTTAATTCATCAACTAATCACTGTGATATTAAACATCGATCAAGTGACACAGTAGCCGGTAATGCGATCAAATTACGAAACTGATGCGTCACATCATTTCTAGGCAAGTGTGGCAAAAACTTGTTCACTTCTGACGCTCTTATATATTTCGCTGATAAGAGCAGGCATACAGATTAAGATTATACAAATCTGGGAGGAAAAGTATCAGATGGGACTTTTCTCTGTAATTGCGTGGCAGCTTTCTGCACTTACTACGTGTTGAAGATAACAGAATAACGCGACAATGTTCTGCTTCGTATTTGAGATGCCTCGCGTTGGAATCTCCTACCAGAATCCGGCTAGGCTGTGGTTTCTTGTGGTATTTTGTAATTCTTCAAGGCTAGGCCATGACGACCCCCTTCCCTCCATTTCATAATCTTATGATAAGACACTCACTAGTATCAGCTACCAACAGCAACGAGAAATAAAGCATAATCAAACGGGACGAATCAAACTACGTCAAGTAGGTTTTCTCCTAGGGCAGGTCATAACTATTGAAGTGTTTCTACATACGGTGCAAAAAGCTAACACATAGTCCGAAAGCCCTCCATCCATCTGTTTGCGATACACCCGTATAAGCGGTCCTCCAACCTGACACAGATTTCTGGTTACTAGGGAATACCCTGTAACACCACACAGTGTTATCAGTGGTGGATCCCAAATAATATATAAGCCTACGTAAGTGAAACAGTGGAAGTGTATGATTTACTATCGTTAGTACGTCACAGATTAGTAGCCACTAATTTTTAGAACTTTAATTATTCCAGCTAGATGTTTTAATAACTGAGGCAAGTTACAGGAACACAAAACAACCGTTAATGACGTAATTACAAAGTGTCTTTCTCAATTTATTTTATAGTTTGACCAGAAAGATGACTTAATTAAGGTCCAAACAGTTACATCGATCGACAAATAGATCCTGCTTGTTTTGAGATTGACAATGATTTGACTGATTTATGTACGTGTAATTTTATACAAGTTGCAAGTTTGTATAATAGAAATCCCAACACGATTTTATCATATTACTCCACACAGGTCTACTGATAACGTAATCAACAAATTATTACTGATCTGGTCTCCTTGACGATGGTTCGATTACGAACTGAAATTTTGTGGAGAATTAAATCAAGTGGGGTTATAGGTGCAATTTATGAACTGTTTTTATACTTGACAGTATGATGGTGTTGGAGAAGTGCAAGGGTCGTATGAATCAATGTAATAATGTTAAATTTTACATTCAGAGGATCATGCATCCTGATATGTTCCTATAATTAAAGCCAACGAGATGCACTATTTCTCAAACGTATTTGATAAAGTACTCTACATGTTTCGGACATGTCCACTATCCACCATCAAGAGTATCTCAACACTTTATACACGTAATAGGTATTTGTCATGTTAGTTATGTTGGCGTCTGCTAGCGTGGTAAGGATGGAACTCCTGAGAAATAGTGCATCTCGTTGGCTTTCATTATAAGAAAGTAATATTGTTTCCATCGCCATAAGCATGACAGAGACGACAATATTACGTCTTCGAATTTAAAGTAACTGGGTAAAAAAAACATGTAATTTCATGGGGTTGGCATTGTCGGTCAGATACGAGTGCTCTCAACAGAAGCATGTCGGTAGTCAACGTGTTCTAAGAAGAATTTATTCGCAACCAGGCATCGAAGATGACGCCTTCCTCAACACCAACTCTCCCCCTTACTCATACACATACACGCAAACACACAAATCAGTACCTGGGGTTGTAAGGGTGGGCGACCAACTTTAATGTACACAAATACACAACACCAACCACTCCTTTCTCACATCACACACGCACACGCACACACACACACACACTGATTGGAATAAGGCGTTGTAGAGCTCGGTGGCCATCTTGTTTGGACTTAAATACTCAAAACGTGCTTTAAAAAAGAGACCTTATATCCAACTTTCTAAAACAAACCACAACCTACAGTTTAAACAACCCGAGCCTCCTAGCCTAAAACACAAGTAGCGTATTTAAACACAACGAGTAGTTCCGTGTCAAGGCAACATGACACGAGAAAATGGCCACCAAACTGTAAATGCGTGTTACGAATTCTCATGCAGAATAAAACCCTCACAGCGGGAATTTTATGTTGAAAAAATCACTTTCCCTAATTTTGGATATCTAAATGAGATTAGTGGTAACGTTAACACATATCCCTACCACTCAACCTGTTTTTTTTTTTGACAGACACTAACAGCAACTACCACCTGGAGGTTAAGATTCAAGGCGACTAAGTCGTGTTCGTAATATTCGGTGATAAAATTTGCTCCTTTGCAGAGCGATACAAAAAATGTCGCGTTATGATCAATACTGCATTTACTTAAAAACTATGCTGAAAGGCGATTTCTTGTATCTCAACTAAATAAACAGTGACCTGATAAAATTTCCCCCGCGATTCAATCCTCTCTGCTCCTGCCCATAGATATTTTGCTTCGGAATTTTTTCAAGGCGTCGCTGACATCGAGTTTTACAAAGGCACAAGGTTATGTGTATAGAATATACATACTAATCCGTTCCCAAACAATAAAATGGGGCAAGTTTGTCTTATCTTGATACTAAACCGAAACGTCGATGAACAAACTGTATTTAACAAGAATGACATAATGTAAAGAGACAAAGATTCCCTTGTGTGACGGAAGTTCTTCCCTTCTTCAGAAGTTACAAAATACCGTGGATTTTACTAATTTATTAACAAAATACAACTATTTTTATCGTTATATTTTGACGGTTGCTATTTTAATAAATGGAGTCTTACCTAAAATCATGTGTTCCAGTTTTCGTCTGTCAACACGGAATCGTTCTTCATGAAGTTCTTCGATCCCCGAGAGTTCCAAAGCTGTAACAAGTTCCCGAAGATTTTCATTGCTTCCTCCAAAACTGCTGCCTTGTCCAGAAACACTTGTTCCAGCTGCTCCTCCATCTGATACTTGTGACAAAGTATCTGAACCTTTCTGATCCGGATGCATTTTGCTAAATCGAAAATATGAACAAAGCTTCTTCTTTACTCCTCACAGGAAAGCAAACCGGCTAAACAAATTTGGGAGCGAGAGTGACCCTTTTTCTCGATCTCCCTAGAAACTGCACGTGGTGTTTCAGCTTACTGTCACCGAGTCATGGAAACGCCCCTCACGTCCCCTGGTCCACACAACAGTACTGGTCGTGGAGAGAATCCGACTGACGGACTGAATAGGATCTCGATAATAGACAGACCCAGGATACCTTGCACAGGCGCGTTTCGCTATCTGGTCATACACTGCCCCGCCATCTAACCATAAGTGCGTCAATGAGAGATAATACATAAAATGTAAAGTCTTACGGCGGATGCATTGCGGGACGTGAATATTGTTTAGGATCGTAATTCAATGAAACATAAAAAATAAATTTGGGCTCTGTGTCAGAAAAATTGTGGGCTAATGGGGCACCGGACTTGAGATTAGCGCATTGCGGACATAATTCATCTCCATCCCTGACCCCTTATCGTACATTTGCGCAGCACTGACAGTCCGAGTTTTTGTGTCAAGCCCATCTATGATTTAGTTATTACAGAAAGCTAATCCTTCTGCCTCCCACGCGCTTTCGGATAAAACTAACCTCATTACCTCCATAAAGACTGTAATGTGGTGCCCCCCAACCCCCTTTCCAATGTCGAGAACCACAAAATCTGATGTGGGTTCGGAAATTCAAAATTAGTAAAAAATGGTTAGAGATATTCATTTTGAACCTCCTGATTCAGAAAAAAATGCTAAATTGTTGAATTCCCATTATTGGTTACAAAACTTTTTAAAGGGTGTGCTTAGGTCCCTTTCTTCAACAGGTAGGAAATTGTTGAATTCATAACACAGACCACAAGGTGATTAAAAATAAGTTCACAATAAATATTTTAGATACGCGAGACAGGAAAGAAATATTTAATTTTAGCCCAATGCGCAGCATAGAGCAGGCAGATTTTACCACACAGTGCCTAACAGGTTCCAGGATGTTAATAAAAGCATAAAAACAAACCAAAATTAATGAAACATCTTATAGCAATGTGTATGCGTCCAAATATTCCCCTCTGAAATGGCCCTGCGTGGCAGCGCATTTGCGTAAATACTTGTGTGTATTTTAATCACTAAATATTTGCTTTTACGCCATAAGTACCAACTGCATTTACTGTAATCCACATAATTACTTAGTATTTATAACTAATCACATCCGTTATTCTGCCTTCGCATGTAAGCAAATCAAGGAATAAAAGAAGAGAAGAAATCCGTGTTGATATTCGGGTGTGTTCGCTGACATTCTAAGCCAGAAAAAATACCACCAAGGTCTGCATCCTCCAGTCCTAAAGGGTTCAATGGGTTATTATCGCAGTCTGCATATACAAGAGTTTGCTTACTGAACAGGTAGCTTACATACATACGTACATGAATAAATAAATAAATAAACGTATATATATATATATATGTGTGTGTGTGTGTGTGTGTGTGTGTGTGTGTCTTGTTTACCGACAACTTCCCATGACAAGTGGGTCCCTGTCGCCACGGCATGGCGATTCCTCAGGTTGCGGATGGAGGAACGGCCACCAGTATGGATGGTAGCAGCGAATATATTGAACAAGCAGTCGCGAACAGGCGACAAGATGTAGTACTCCAGAATGTGGCCCTTGTTTCGAAAAGGATACATGTACCTCGGGCCTGGACTGATACTTTGGTACGACTTAAGCTATGGAAAAGGACACGAGATTTTTTTCATGGAACGTTAGAAGCCTGTAGACGTCACGGTCAAATTCGACAGTAGCCACGGAATTATCGATGGGGATTTAGTGGGTGTACAGGATGTTACGTGGGATAAAAAGGGCACTGTTAGAACAGGGGTTAAAACATCAATTGGGAACGGGATTTCTGGTAAACCACAGAATAGTATCAGGAGTTAAGACCGTAGAGGTTGATTGTGATAGAATAAAACATATAGTTCTGAGAGGTCGCTGGTGTAATATCATTGTTTTGAATGAGCATGCACCAAGTGAGGAGAAAATCAATTATTCAAAGGACAGGTTGAATGAGGGACTAGGGTATGTTTTCGATCATTTTCCTGAGTACCGTATCAAGATTCTGTTAGGAGACTTTAATGCAAAACTAGGGTGAGAGAATATTTTCAAACCGACAATTGGAAACGAGAGTTTACGTCAGGATAGTAATGACAATGATGTAAGAATAGTAAATTTTACATATTAAAAAAACTAGTTGTTAATCGCACGATATTCCCGCACCGAAACCTTCATAAAGACACCTGGACTTTTCCTGACTGGAAGACTCACAACCAGGTCGATCACATATTGATAGACAGGAGATGGCATTCGAGTATATTCGATGTACGATCTTTCAGGAGAACCGACTGTGAAACTGGCCACTATCCGGTGGCTGCAAAAGTTATGGAAAGACTGGCAGTAAATAAACAAGCAGCTCAGAAGTTTCAAGTGGAAAGGTTTAATTTCAGGAAATTAAGTGAGCTGGAGGGTAGGAAACAGTGTTAGATTAAGATCATACACAGGTTTGCAGTTTTGGAGAACTTCATTTACGGCGAGGACAAAAATAGAGATTGGAAAACATTAAAGAGGATATCAAAACCTCAGTTAAAGATCATCTAGGTCTGTACGAATTGAAGCAGCATTAATCATAGTTTGATGAAGAATACTCGCGAGTTTTAGATCAAAGGAAGCAGGATAAAATGCAGTGGTTACAAGATCCAAACCAAAGTAATGTAGATAATCTAAACAATGTAAGACGTGAAGCTATTAGATATTTCAGGAAGAAAAAGAAGGAATATCTGAAAGCTAAAATTGACACTACAGTAAGACCAAGAATATCAAAGACTTGTATAGGAGCATCAATGACTTTAAAAGGTAAAGCAGTCCCGTTACAGGCCCAAAGGGTTCCAGGACGTTAAGGTTCCCAGATTTTATGACAACGGCACAGGATGGTGGTAGGTAGTCAGCCTTACGCACCGGCCGCTTTTACCCCCAGGAAATACTCCTGGTACTCATTTATGTTAGAGGTTGAGTCGACCCCAGGGCCATAGTGCGATCGGAGGGATTTTATGTCAATGAAAAATCCACTGACACCAGCTGGGATCGAACCAGCGACCTTCCGATTTGTAGCACAACACCTTAACCACTGTGCTAC
>Ga0123353_10014004_pt1 | contig 11534 bp, 9 predicted proteins | sample TergutLab28metaG_3_FD_92763 | JGI IMG/M metagenome (GOLD analysis project Ga0123353, IMG submission 92763) | Labiotermes labralis P3 segment gut microbial communities from Petit-Saut dam, French Guiana - Lab288 P3 | ecosystem: Host-associated > Arthropoda: Insects > Digestive system > Gut ... | reverse complement strand
GCCCTGTTCAAGGGGCAGTGGGGCCTGAAGGAGGCCCGCGCGGGCGGGCCGTCGTACGAGGAGCTGGTGGAGACCGAGGGCCGGCCGCGGCTGCGCGGGCTGCTCACCCGCCTGCAGTCGGAGAACCTGCTGGAGGCGGCGGTCGTCCACGGCTACTTCCCGTGCGTGTCCAAGGGCGACGACCTGATCGTGCTGCACGAGGACGGCAGCGAGCGCACCCGGTTCACCTTCCCGCGGCAGCGCCGCGGGCGGCGGCTGTGCCTGGCCGACTACTTCCGGCCCGAGGAGTCCGGCGAGACCGATGTCGTCGGCTTCCAGGTGGTCACCGTCGGCAGCCGCATCTCCGACGCGGCGAACGAGCTGTTCGCCGCCGACTCCTACCGGGACTACCTGGAGCTGCACGGCCTGTCGGTGCAGCTGGCCGAGGCGCTCGCCGAGTACTGGCACGCCCGGGTGCGCGCCGAGCTGGGCTTCGCCGGCGAGGATCCCGACGACGTGGCGGACATGTTCGCGCTGAAGTACCGCGGCGCCCGCTTCTCGCTGGGCTACGGCGCCTGCCCCGACCTGGAGGACCGGGCGAAGATCGCCGAGCTGCTGGAACCGGAGCGGATCGGCGTGAAGCTGTCCGAGGAGTTCCAGCTGCACCCCGAGCAGTCCACCGACGCCATCGTCATCCACCACCCCGAGGCCAAGTACTTCAACGCCCGTTAGCCCAGGCGCCACCAGGCCGTTCCGCCACGTCCGGCGTTCCGTTGCCCGGCGACGTACACTGGCAGATCCGGCAGAGGCCGGTCGCCGTCCCGCGTTCCGCGGGGCGCCGCGACCGGCCTCTGTGCCCCCCGGAAGCGGGCACGTGTCCACCACGCCGAGCCTGGAGCACCGAGTCGAGGAGTGGGGCGTATGACCAGCAGCATCCCCGTCGCCGCAACCCGCATGGCGCAGGGCCCGGCACCCCACGCGGTGCTGCTGGACCTGGACGGCACCCTGGTGGACACCGAGGGGCTGTGGTGGGCGGCGGAGAGCGAGGTCTTCGCCGATCTCGGGCACGTGCTGGACGAGGTGCACCGCTCCGTCGTCGTCGGCGGCCCGATGGCCCGCAGCCTCGGCCACCTGATCGAGGTGACCGGGGCCGCCGTCTCCGCGGCGGAGCTGACCCCCGCGGTGAACCTGCGCTTCGAGCAGCTGATCGCGCGCGGCGCCCCGCTGATGCCCGGCGCCCGGCGGCTGCTCACCGAGCTGACCGCGCACGGCATCCCCACCGCGCTGGTCTCCGCCTCGCACCGCAGGACGATCGACGCGATGCTCGCCTCGCTGGGCGCCGAGCACTTCGCCTTCACCGTCGCCGGCGACGAGGTGCCGCGCACCAAGCCGCACCCGGACCCGTATCTGACCGCCGCGGCACGGCTCGGGGCCGACCCGGCGGCCTGCGTGGTCGTCGAGGACACCCTCACCGGAGTCGCCTCCGCGGAGGCCGCGGGCTGCCGCGTCGTGGCCGTCCCCTCGGTGGTCCCGATCGAGCCGGCGCCCGGCCGTACGGTGCTGCGTTCGCTCGAGGAGTTGAGCATCCCTTTTCTGCGCTCTTTGAACACGGCCCTTCACTGAGCGTCGCCATCAGGGAATTCCCAGGCGTCTCTGCACGAACTTTGGTATCCCGTTGGTGCTGATCACACGCAATCTCGGTATCGTCGCCGGAGCGTGCGCGCGGAGTGTGCTGGAATACCTGCGGTGACCCCGCGACAAGGCGGCCCGGCCGCCGAGCGCGTCAGCCATCCCGGCTTCGGCCTGCCCCGGACTCGGGTGCGTGGACGGCCTGTTCGGCTGCGTGACGTCACCACGGGGGTCCACCGGCACATGTGCAGTAGCAAGAGGAGAACAACGACGATGAATCGCAGGCTTCTGGTGCTGCCCGCCCTGCTGGGCGTACTGACACCCCTGGTGAGCGGGTGCGGCAGCTCCGGCGGAGGGAGCGGCGACAGTGGCAAACCCATCGTCGTTGGCACCACCGACAGCATCGAGATGACCAAGGACAACCCTGCTCCCCTCGATCCGGCCACCTCGTACGACAGCGCGACCTGGAACATCTTCTACAACACCTTCCAGATGCTGCTGAGCTACCCCCGCAGCAGCACCACGCCGTCCCCCGACGCGGCCTCCGAGTGCCACTACACGGACACGTCCACGCTGACGTACCAGTGCACCCTGCGGGACAATCTGAAGTTCTCCAACGGTGACAAGATCACGTCCGCGGACGTGAAGTTCTCCATCGACCGGATGCAGAAGATCAACTGGCCCACCGGCCCGGCGTCCCTGATATCCGGCGTGAAAGCGGTGAACACCCCCGACGACCGGACCGTCGTCTTCCAGCTCAAGGCTCCTGACGCCACGTTCCCCGCGAAGCTGGCGACCCCGGCCGCCGCGATCATGGACAGCAAGGTCTACGACATGAGCAAGCCGTACGACGGCTACAAGCTCATAGGCTCCGGCCCCTACGTCCTCAAGTCGTACTCCGCGACCAAGGAGGGCACCTTCGAGAAGGGCGAGTTCGTCAAGAACTCGAACTACCAGGGCGCGCTCAAGCTGAACAACGGCAAGGTCGACCTGCGGATGTTCGAGGACTCCAAGAAGATGGAGTCCGCCCTGAAGGCCGGCCAGCTGGACGTGATGTCCCGCCAGCTCGACCCGGACCAGATCAAGGAACTCCAGGCGAGCACCGACCCCAAGATCAAGCTCACCGAGGCGCCGGGCGGCGAGGCTCGCTACCTGTTCCTCAACACCTCCTCGGTCGACCTGAAGACCAAGGCCGTCCGCCAGGCCATGGCCATGGTCCTGGACCGCCAGGCCATCACCAAGAACGTCTACAAGCGCACCGCCGACCCGCTGTACTCGGTCGTGCCGCAGGGCATCTCGGGCCACGTCAACTCGTTCTTCAACGTCTACGGGAACCCGAACACCAGCGCCGCCAAGCAGAAGCTGAAGAGCGCCGGCATCACCAGCAAGGTCCCGCTGACCATCAACTTCCGCCGCGACAACGGCGGCACGATGAACCAGCCCGAGGCCGAGGCGATCGCCCAGCAGCTCAACGACACCGGGCTGTTCGACGTCACCACGAAGAGCGAGCAGTGGAACGCCTTCCTGAAGGCGGCCTCCGAGCGCAAGTACGAGATCTTCGCGATCAGCTGGCTCCCGGACTTCCCGGACCCGGACAACTACATCGCGCCGTTCTTCGACAAGGACAACTTCCTCAACCTGCCGTACCAGAGCACCGAGATCCAGAACACGATCCTGCCCGAGACCCGCGGCATGGCGGCCCGCAGCACCGCCAGCACGGACTTCAAGACGGCGCAGGACATCATCGCCCAGGACGTCCCGATGCTCCCCCTGTGGCAGGGCAAGCAGTACATCGCCGCACGCAGCGACATCACCGGTGTCGAGTGGGCGCTGAACTCCTCCACCACCACGCAGTTCTGGGAGCTGGGCCGTGGCGTTACCGGGTGATCCGACCGCAAGGAGAGCGTCGAGGATGAACCGCAAGCTGCTCGTCATGCCGGCCCTGCTGGGCCTGGCGACACTGCCGCTGGCCGGATGCGGATCCGGTGGCGGCAGTGGGGGCGGCGGCCGGCCGATCGTGGTCGGCACGACGGACGTGTTCCAGATGTCGAAGGACGACCCGGCCCCGTTCGACCCGGCGACCGCGTACGACATCGAGAGCTGGAACATCTTCAGCAACACCTACCAGACGCTGCTGCGGCTGCCGCGCAGCGGCACCGACCCGCAGCCCGAGGCCGCCAAGGAGTGCCACTTCTCGGACAGCCAGGGCGAGCAGTACCGGTGCACGCTGCGCAGCGGCCTCACGTTCTCCAACGGCCGCAAGATCACCTCGCAGGACGTCAAGTTCTCCATCGACCGGGTGCGGCGGATCAACGATCCCAACGGCCCGGCGAACCTGCTGAGCAACCTGGACACGGTGGAGACGCCCGATCCCTCGACGGTCGTCTTCCACCTGTCCGGGCCGGACTCCACCTTCCCGTTCAAGCTCGCCACCCCGGCCGCCGACATCGTCGACAGCCAGGAGTACGGCGCCACCAAGGCGCACGCGGGCTACTCGGTGGTGGGGTCCGGCCCCTACACGCTCGCGTCGTTCACCCCGGGCAAGAGCGCGGTCTTCAGCCGGAACTCCCGTTACAAGGGCTCCCTGAAGATCAACAACAGCAAGATCGAGCTGCGGTTCTTCACCTCCTCGGCCTCGATGATGAAGGCGCTCCGGGCCGGCAGCATCGACGTGATGAGCCGGACCATGTCCCCGGCGCAGATCAACGACCTGGCGGACGGCGCGGACCCGGAGATCAAGCTCACCGAGGCGCCCGGCACCGAGATCCGCTACCTGGTCTTCAACACGGCCGACCCCACGGTGGGGAAGCTCGCGGTCCGCAAGGCCGTCGCCGACCTCGTCGACCGGCAGACCCTCACCCACGACGTGTACCAGCGGACCACCACCCCGCTGTACTCGCTGGTCCCGCAGGGCATCACCGGGCACACCAACGCGTTCTTCAACGCCTACGGCGACCAGCCCAACCTGGCCGCCGCCCGCCGCGTCCTGGACCAGGCCGGCATCGACACCCCGGTGCCGCTGACGCTGTCGTACACCACGAACCACTACGGCGAGGCGACCGCGCCGGAGTTCACCATGCTCAAGGACGAGCTGGAGTCCGGCGGCCTGTTCCGGGTCACGCTCCAGGGCATGGCCGACTGGAACGCCTACAAGAGCGCGTACCGGGCGCACAAGCTCCAGGTGTTCGGCATGGGCTGGTTCCCCGACTTCCCCGACCCGGACAACTACATCGCCCCGTTCTTCGGCAACGACGACTTCCTGAACCTGGCGTACGTCAACCCGCAGATACGGGACCAGATCATCCCCGGCACCCGGCAGAAGACCGCCCGCAGCGGCGCGGTGGCCGACTTCGAGCAGGCCCAGCAGGACATCGCGCGCGACGTGCCGATCGTGCCGCTGTGGCAGGGCAAGCAGTACATCGCCGCGCGCAGCGACATCACCGGCACCGAGTGGGCGCTCAACGCCTCCTCGACCACCCAGTTCTGGGAGCTGGGCCGCGGCGTGGCCACGAACTGACCGCGAGCCGGGCGGCCCCCGCGGGGGCCGCCCGGCCGGGGCGGGTCAGGTCCCGCTCAGTTCGCGCCCGGCCGCACCAGGCCGCTCTCGTACGCGTACACCGCCGCCTGCACCCGGTCGCGCAGCGCCAGCTTGGTCAGCACATGGCCGACGTGGGTCTTGACCGTGGTCTCGCTGACGAACAGCTCGGCGGCGATCTCCGCGTTCGACAGCCCGCGGGCCACCAGCTTGAGCACCTCGACCTCGCGCTCGGTCAGCGCGTTCAGCGGCTGCGGCACCGCCTCCTCGCCCGACGGCAGCCGGCCGGCGTACTTGTCCAGCAGCCGGCGCGTGATGCTCGGCGCCAGCATCGCCTCGCCCGCGGCCACCACCCGGATCGCCTGCACCAGCTCCGCGGCCGGCGCGTCCTTGAGGAGGAAACCGCTGGCCCCGGCGCGCAGCGCCTCCACCACGTACTCGTCCAGGTCGAAGGTGGTGAGCACCAGCACCTTGGCCGGGCCCGAGCGGTCGGGGCCGGTGATCTGCCGGGTGGCCTCCACGCCGTCCATCCTGGGCATCCGGATGTCCATCAGCACCACGTCCGGCTGCAGCGCCCGCACCTGGTCCAGCGCCTGCTGGCCGTCGCCGGCCTCGCCCACCACCGCCAGATCGGACTCCGCCTCCAGGATCATCCGGAATCCGGTGCGCAACAGGGGCTGATCGTCCACCAGCAGGACGCGAATGGCCACGGGTACTCCTTTGCTAGACCGAGTCATTCTTGCCCACGACGGGCAGCAGACCCGGTTTTTCCGCCAGCGGATACGGCGGGGGAGTCCCCCCGAATTCGGGACAGAACGCCTGGTGGTCGCACCAGGCGCAGAGCGGGCCGCGGCGCGGGCGCCACTCGCCGCTGGCCGTCGCCTCGCTGATCGCCTCCCACAGCGCCTGCAACTTGCGCTCGGTGCGCAGCAGATCCGTCTCGCTGGGGTCGTACGTCAGCAGGTCCCCGCTGCCGAGGTAGACCAGCTGCAGCCGGCGCGGCACCACGCCGCGCAGCCGCCACAGCACCAGGGCGTAGAACTTCATCTGGAACAGCGGTTCGTCCGCGTACTCGGGCCGCGGCGCCTTGCCGGTCTTGTAGTCCACCACCCGCAGGTCGCCGGTGGCCGGGGCGACGTCCAGCCGGTCCACGTACCCGCGCAGCACCAGGCCCGACGCCAACTGCGTCTCCACGTACAGCTCGCGCTCGGCGGGCTCCAGCCGGGTCGGGTCCTCCAGCGTGAACCAGCGGTCCACCAGGTGCTCGGCGCTCTCCAGCCAGTCGGCCAGCGCGGCCGGGTCGGCGGCGCCCTCGACCGCGCCGAACAGCTCGTCCAGCTCCGGCCGGGCCTGCCGCAGCCGCTCCCACTCACCGGCCACCATCGACCGCGCCCGGTCCGCGGTCCGGTCGGCCGCGGGCGCGTCGAAGAGCCGCTCCAGCACGGCGTGCACCACCGTGCCGCGGGTCGCCGCCTGGCTCGGCTTCTCCGGCAGCCGGTCGATCACCCGCAGCCGGTACAGCAGCGGGCAGCGCATGAAGTCCGCGGCCCGCGACGGCGACAGCGAGGACGGCGGCCGCGGCGGCGTCCGCCGGACCGCGCCGGGCCCGGGCTCCTTGGCGTCGGCTTGGGCGTCGGCTGTGGCGTGGTCGGTGGCGTTGTTGGTGGCCTTGCCAGCGGCGTCGTCCGATGCCCCGGCCGCCCCGGCTGCGTCGGCCGCCCCGGCTGCCCCCGCCGCGTCGGCTGCGTCGCGTGCGTCGGTGGAGCTGTCGGGGGCGTCCGATGGCGTGCTCTGGGCAGGGATCTCCATGGCACCCGACCCTATTGCCTGCCACTGACAGCGCAGCGGGCCGGGCAGTGCCCCCGTGTCGTTCGGCGGACAGGGCAATAGCATGGTCGGAGAGCCCCTCGTGCCGCATGATCGGTACGGGGGACTGCATCGATCGAGGGGAACCAGTGAGCGAGAGCGGTCGGCCGCCGTCGGACAACAGCAGCCCCCCGGCCAGGGACGGCGACGGTACCTCCGGCGCGGCCCGGGAGCCGGGCGGCGGCATCCTGATGGGGCGCTTCTTCGGCGTGCCGATCTACGTGGCACCGAGCTGGTTCCTGGTCGCCGCGCTGATCACCTGGGTCTTCGGCGGGCAGCTGGACACCGTGCTGCCGGAGCTCGGCCGGGTCCGCTACCTGGTGTCGCTGTTCTTCGCGATCGCCTTCTACGCCTCGGTGCTCGTGCACGAGCTGGCGCACACCGTCGCCGCGCTGCGCTTCAAGCTGCCGGTCCGCCGGATCCAGCTGCAGTTCTTCGGCGGCGTCTCGGAGATCGAGAAGGAGTCCGACACCCCGGGCCGGGAGTTCGTGCTGGCCTTCGTCGGGCCGCTGCTCTCGCTCGTGCTCGCGGCCGTCTTCTACGGCGCGATGCAGCTGGTCGACTCCGGCACGGTGCCCGGCGTGCTGCTGGCCGGCCTGATGGTCAGCAACCTCATCGTGGCCATCTTCAACTTCCTGCCGGGGCTGCCGCTGGACGGCGGCCGGATGCTGCGCGCCGTGGTGTGGAAGATCAGCGGCAAGGCCATGACCGGCACCGTGGCCGCCGCCTGGGTGGGCCGCGCCCTCGCGCTGGCCGTGCTGATCGGGCTCCCGCTGCTGTCCTACCGCGGCGGCATCAACGGCGGCAGCAGCGGCTCCGACTCGCTGACCGACGCGCTGCTGGCGGCGATCCTGGCCGCGATCATCTGGACCGGCGCCGGCAACAGCCTGCGGATGGCCCGGCTCCGCGAGCGCCTGCCCGGGCTCCAGGCCCGCACCCTGACCCGCCGCGCGGTGCCGGTGGCCTCCGACACCCCGCTCTCCGAGGCGCTGCGCCGCGCCAACGAGGCCGGCGCCCGCGCCCTGGTCGTGGTCGACGGCCGCGGCGACCCGACGGCCCTGGTCCGGGAGTCGGCGATCGTCACCGTCCCCGAGCACCGCAGGCCCTGGGTCGCCGTCAGCGGCCTCGCGCAGGACCTCACGCCCGGGATGCGGGTGTCCGCGGAGCTGGCGGGGGAGGACCTGCTGGACCGGCTGCGGGCCACGCCCTCCACCGAGTACCTGGTCGTCGAACCGACCGGAGAGATCTACGGGGTGCTGTCCACCGCCGACGTCGAGCGGGCGTTCCTGGCGGCGATGTCCCGGGCGTCCTGACCGGGCGGATCGAGCCACTAGACTCGACGCATGTCCGAACCGACCGGTGCCGCCCGCCGACGCGGGCCCTTCAAAGTCGGGGACCAGGTCCAGCTCACCGACCCCAAGGGACGCCACTACACCTTCACGCTCGAAGCCGGGAAGCAGTTCCACACCCACAAGGGCGCCTTCCCGCACGACGAGCTGATCGGTGCCCCCGAGGGCAGTGTGGTACGAACCACGGGAAACGTCGCCTATCTGGCGCTGCGCCCCCTGCTCCCCGACTACGTCCTGTCCATGCCCCGCGGCGCCGCCGTGGTCTACCCCAAGGACGCGGGGCAGATCCTGGCGATGGCCGACATCTTCCCCGGCGCGCGCGTCGTCGAGGCGGGGGTGGGCTCGGGGTCGCTCAGCAGCTTCCTGCTGCGGGCGATCGGCGACCACGGGATGCTGCACAGCTACGAGCGCCGGGCCGACTTCGCCGAGATCGCCACGCAGAACGTCGAGCGCTACTTCGGCGGCCCGCACCCGGCCTGGCAGCTCACCGTCGGCGACCTCCAGGACCACCTCTCGGACACCGACGTGGACCGGGTCATCCTCGACATGCTCGCGCCCTGGGAGTGCCTGGAGGCGGTCTCCAAGGCCCTGGTGCCCGGCGGCATCCTCTGCGCCTACGTGGCGACCACCACGCAGCTGGCGCGCACCGTCGAGGCGATCCGCGAGCACGGCACCTTCAACGAGCCGGCCGCCTGGGAGACCATGGTCCGCACCTGGCACGTGGAGGGCCTCGCCGTCCGCCCGGACCACCGCATGATCGGCCACACCGGCTTCCTGCTCACCGCCCGGCGCCTGGCCGACGGCGTGGAGCCGCCGCTGCGCCGCCGCAGGCCCGCGAAGGGCGCCTACGGCGAGGACTACACCGGTCCCGGCGGCGGCAGCGGGGGCTCCGCCGCCGAGAGCTGACCGCGAGCCCGCTGCCAAGGGGTGATTCCGGCCAACTTCACCGCGCCGCCGCCCGGTTGCCGTCCTCCGGCCACCCGCGCCGGTGTCCGGCCCGCTCCGGGCGCGCGGTGGCATACCGGCCACGAGGCCGCCCGGAGCGCGGCCGGAGCCGCGCCGGAGCCCGGCTCGAACGAGGGGCGGGGCCTGCCGTACGGCAGGCCCCGCCCCCGCCGTTCCGGCCCGGTGTGATGTATGGCACCATGCTGGCCACCCCCGCAGATCGACTCCCTCAGGAGACAGGCCCTTGCAGCCCTCCGCAGGCCCGGCCCTCCCGCACACCCGCAGTCGTACCGTGCACTGGCTGACCACCGCCGTCGGCCTCGGGGCCGTCGTGGCCGCGGTGGCCCTGGTCCAGCCGGCCGACGCCTCGGTCACCGGCGCCACCGGCTCCGGCAAGGCGCCCGCGCACCCCGTCGCCGCCCCCGATCCCAAGGCCGCCACCTACCCGCTCGACTGCCCGCCGGGCGCGGGCGTGGACGTGATCGCGCACGTCTCGGGGGACCTGGACGGGGACGGCCGCCCGGAGACGGTGGCCGTGGTCCGCTGCCACGCCGACACCGGCACCCCGCCGAGCGGCGTCTACATCCTGTCCGCGCCGGCCACCGCCGGTGCGGCGCCCAGGATCGCGCAGATGCTGGTCAATCCGGCCGACGACCGCGAGATCAGCGACTTCCGGCTGGAGGGGCGCACCGTCAAGGCGACCGTCCTCGGCTTCTCCGCTCCCACGGTCCCGCGGTGCTGCCCGGACCTGAAGCGCACCTACTCCTGGGAGTGGCGGGGCGGCCGCTACGTGGCGCTGCCCGGGCCGCTCGCCAACAGCATCTGATCCCCGCGCCGCGGGCGGCGCGGGGGCGTCGCCCGCGGCGGTCCGGCTACTCCGCGTCGGGGCCGTACACCTCGACGTGGTCGGCCGCCCGCCGCACGTGGATGCAGTCGCCGGGGCATTCCTTGGCGGAGTCCACCACGTCCCGCAGCAGGGCCACCGGTACGGGTACCGTGGCACCAGGGGTCTGAAGGAGTTCGGCCTCCTCGCCCTCGGGCGCGGGCCCCTTCACATAGGCCAGCCCGTCGATGTCCAGCTCGAAGACCTCGGGCGCGTACTGGACACAGATCCCGTCGCCGGTGCACAGGTCCTGGTCGATCCAGACTTCGAGCGCCTCGGCCGTCTCGTTGCTCACGGAACCCCATCCCTGCCGTTCGTCGTTCGGGAAGTATCGGGAAGTAACAGCCCCCGACGGCTGTTGACGCAAACGACGATACAACCGGCGGCTTTCGGATGGAGATCGGCGGGTATCTCAGTGGCGGAGGGACGTGCGCAAGGGTGAAGATCGGACACACCGCGATCGTCTTTGTGATCTAGGGGTTTCAACCCCCACCGGCCCAGGTAGGGTCTGGAAACGTCCAGCTCCCCTTGGAGGAGGTGAGGACCGTGGCGGCCCACGACGACGACATCAACCGTGGCGGCCGACCCGCTCGTGGATCGGACGATCCCATGAGCCAGGTCGCCTTTCTTGAGCAGGAGATCGCCGTCCTGCGACGCAAGCTCGCCGACTCTCCGCGGCACACGAGGATTCTCGAGGAGCGGATCGTCGAGCTGCAGACCAACCTGGCAGGCGTGTCCGCGCAGAACGAACGGCTGGCGAACACCCTCCGCGAGGCCCGCGACCAGATCGTGGCCCTCAAGGAGGAGGTCGACCGGCTCGCCCAGCCGCCCGCCGGCTTCGGCGTGTTCCTGCAGGGCAACGAGGACGGGACGGCGGACATCTTCACCGGCGGGCGCAAGCTCCGGGTGAACGTCAGCCCGTCCGTCGAGCTCGACGAGCTGCGGCGCGGCCAGGAGCTGATGCTCAACGAAGCGCTCAACGTGGTCGAGGCCATGGAGTTCGAGCGCGTCGGCGACATCGTCACCCTCAAGGAGATCCTGGAGGACGGCGAGCGCGCCCTGGTGATCGGGCACACCGACGAGGAGCGGGTGGTCCGGCTCGCCGAGCCGCTGCACAGCATCCCGCTGCGCGCCGGCGACGCCCTGCTGCTCGAACCCCGCTCGGGGTACGTGTACGAGCGGGTGCCCAAGAGCGAGGTCGAGGAGCTCGTCCTCGAAGAGGTGCCCGACATCGACTACCGGCAGATCGGCGGCCTGGGCAACCAGATCGAGCAGATCCGGGACGCGGTGGAACTCCCGTACCTGCACGCCGATCTCTTCCGGGAGTACGAACTGCGGCCGCCCAAGG
>Ga0123353_10014003_pt1 | contig 11534 bp, 3 predicted proteins | sample TergutLab28metaG_3_FD_92763 | JGI IMG/M metagenome (GOLD analysis project Ga0123353, IMG submission 92763) | Labiotermes labralis P3 segment gut microbial communities from Petit-Saut dam, French Guiana - Lab288 P3 | ecosystem: Host-associated > Arthropoda: Insects > Digestive system > Gut ... | reverse complement strand
TATGCAGTTTATTTATATCTGCAAATGCTCTACATATTTCGGGTAGTGTCTCCACCCATCATCAGGAGCTCATAACACTGTGTCTACAGTATCTGACATTAATGAGACCGTTACTGCTACCTGTCGTTCACGACAGGTAGCAGTAACGGTCTCATTAATGCCAGATGTTGTGTGTACAGTGTTATGAGCTCCTGACGATGGGTGGAGACACTACCCGAAATATGTAGAGCATTTGCAGATAAACTGTATATTGTTGCAGCTTGTTGGACAATTACTGACACGTATTACACGATGCATGGACCAATGAACATAAAGACGAAATTATTTGGGGAAACAATAAATATACGAACATTGATTTGTGAATGTAAGGCTCTTTAGTTTTTGTTCCGGAAGTTTTCAATCCCTTCACTCTACCTAAGCAAAAGGTAAATAAAGCAATCCCTGCTACATGCTTGGAGAGGCCATGGAAGTTCCAGAAGGATGAGGCTTCCAGATGACAATCGGCACATGAAGGTGGAAAGGTTGTCAGTCCCACGCACCGGCTGCCTTTACCCCCAGGAAATATTCGTGGTACTCATTTTTGTTACAGGATGAGTCTACAGTGGGACCATAGTGAGGCCGAAAGGATTATTTCAATGAATAATTCAAATTACATCATCGGGAACCGAAACAGCGAACTTCCGGCTTGTAGCACAGTGTCTCAACCAACTGCGCCACCGAGTATCCCCCCTCCTCTTTACACGCGGATTTAAATTCCACATCAGCGTTTCTTTCTTTTTAATTTATACGCAAAAGGATGATATTCAGTCCATCTTCGGATCAGTAGAGCTGGAACGTTGACAAACAAAGCTCCGGTCTCCTGCGACTAGATAACTATACCGCATCACTTCCGACTTCATTGTGAGCGAACTCCCGTTATTACGAGGTCGAGGTTTCGACGCAGGAAGTGGCGCTCGCGGGTATTACCTGGACATCAAGCACAGCCGTAAGCGCTGCTGTCGGCTTGTCCTTCTATAGGACATCCAACGTCCAAATCACGAAGCAAAACATTCGAAGTGACGAATGTGTCGTTCTACCCACAGACAATTCTGAACCAACAGTGGATCAGCAGAAATTGTCACCTAAACTTTCCTCATCACAACCCATTCTACGGTAGGAGTGTGGTAAAGGTGACACTGTTACTGTGCACGCCACTGACACATGGGGGAAGTGGACGTTCCGCTCCATTCATTCTTAACCTCTGCACCCCCGTTGGGAGGAGGTACCATCTTCAAAGAGAGAGTACTACAGAGACACTACAAATACGAAGATTTCATGTGTATTGGACCGTGCATCATCTTGATAACTGAAGAATAAAATCCAACTAGATGCCACTTATTACTTTATTATGCTATGTTAGGCTCAACATATTTCGGGCATCATTATGCCCATCATCAGGAGCTCACGACGATAGCGTTCCAACCAGCAAGAACTTGAGAAACAAACGGCCTATGTGGTAATCATCGCTATCGTCGTGAGCTCCTGACGATGGGCAAAATGGTGCCCGAAACATGTTGAGCCTAACATAAGCATAATAAAGTAATAAGTGGCATCTAGTTGGATTTTTTTCTTCGGTTAAATACGTAGATACCTGACGACGAATAGCTGTCTCTCCTAAACCGAATGCTGTATGGGAATGTTACAATTCCTGGACCACTTTCAAGCCCACACACTAACGTTTAGCTTCAGGTTTCAATATAAATCCCCCTTCGGTCATCAGCTCTCTTTATTGAGGACTGTAAGAGCCGTACGGAACTTTCAGAGATCACGATGACATGGATGGACAACAATCCCACCTCATTTAAAAACATTCTTTGAATGTCTACCGAATAAAACCAAAATCACTCGATTAATTAAAACAACAAATTCCAGGTACCGTTATCACTTCTGCTCAAGACTTCATGAGAAAAATGTAGAATATGTGCCTTCCCGTTTTAGAATTGTATGCAATATGCTAGGCCTATGTTAAAGTCCGACAATAAATGGGAGTGTATGGACTTGAAAACGGCGCAGGAACTGTACAAGTACATTCTGTTTACGAGCTACAGCCATTTAATATTACGTACGTAATTCACAATCACCCTGAAGACCATCTTAAAATATGACCTTTATATTGTGTATTACCCATTGTCTTGACTGTCTTACCAACTATTTCGGAAACTGATTCTGTAAACATGTGGAGTTTCGTACCCAGCTGGGTCCATTACAAAAGAGCTAGCCTCCATCTCTGAAACTTCCTCACACAAGACGGAAACAGACCCAGTTACCGGAGCGTTACATTTAATATCTCCTATGATGATGAAAGACGTCCAAAACAAAACATGTTTACTGTGGCACCACACAATTATAGCATATGCATGAGTGCACACACAGCGCCATGTATTTAAACCACTAAACTACGACAGATATGAATGGTAAGCTTCGCGCTCCACTCGCTTTACTCTCAGGAAAACAGCCCCGGTACACACCGAATAGCAGGACGCTTCGAAGTCAGAAATCTCTTGCCCATGGGAGGCGGACTCGCACCCTGAGGGAAACAAAGGGCCTATTGTTGGCACTGTTCAAGAAGGCTGATAAAATCCTTGATGATAAGGCGGAACAAGCAGCACGCACAGAAATGAATAAAATGCACCAATTACTCACAGAAAGCAAAGAAAACAATCACCTGACAGACCCAGACTTAGATGGGGATGATATGAAAAGGGATCTTCGAGAAATAAGAAGTGATGATGTGGTAAGAACAGAGAAATCAGTGATCGGCTCTTGCGAACACCTCCGGATTTCGTTATATGGGGGTAAACTTCTTTACCGTCAAAAATTTCTTAGCTTCTCAAGGGGTATTATTTTCAATGCAACTGATTACAGATCACGGTCAATCAATCCCCGTGACTTACCACGGCGTGGGCTGCATATGTGGCAGAGTTCTACACTGGCGCCACGAAACGAAGTCCTCCCATAGCTAATCGCGATGACGGAGCTCTCTGCCTACAGTTACAGTCCTCTCTTGCCCCCTGTGGTTTGGGTCAACCAGCCCAAAGCTCTTGTCGCTAACAAATATCATCGCGTTTTTCATTACCAATAATTGTGCCAACAAAAGAACCAGGTGACTGTTGGGACAAGATGGCAGGCTGCGGAAGGAAGCTTGAGACCGTGTAGACGGGCAGATTATTACTATTATTATTATCCTTCTCCTCCTCCTCCCCCTCTCATCTTCTCCTCCTTCCTCTCCTCTTCTCCTTCTTCTTCTTCTTCTTCTTCTCCTCCTCCTCCTCCCGCCTCGGCGCTACAACTCTTTGCCAGTTTTGTCCTGCTCAATTACCAATTTTCCATTTATTCCTACTTGTAGCTTTCTTTTTTCAATGACAGGTTTTCATAACTTTCTTTCATTCTTTACATCATCTTTCCACCTCATTTCGGGTCTTCTTCTGCCTAAAAACTATGGGTTTCCATTCCGTAATTTTCTTCATTAGCCGATGCTCACTATTTCTGAATGTCCTATCAAGCGATCCTTCTTCATCTACTTTCTCGTACTAGCCTATATGCCGTGGCCTCAATACAGCTCAGAAACTATAAGCAACAGCAAGATCTCACACACCAGCCCGGTACCGGCACCGTTGGTGCACGCACATGGCAGGCGTCTGTTCATCTGATGGTACTAAAACGACGCGTAAAATCAATTTAAAAACAGCATACATTTATATATTACAGTATTATTTTATGAAGCTCTGTACGTTCGACAGAAGCCCTAAAATGTGGTAATATATGGCAATCAAACAACTGGTGCAGATAACCCTTCCGTTGGCGGCGTTTTAATGAGAGTTGAAATTGAAAGCATTATGCTTTCAACACCGTACACACCGCAGTGTATGTGCGTTGTCACTGGATAAACATGGCTCTACGGCTGCTGCTGTAACACACATCGCGAACCAAATGACACGCGTGAGGCAATTACACTTGGTGTCAACGTCATCTGCAGAGCCCTCAGGTTATATAAGCTCATAATTATTGCACGCCTTGCCAATTTCTGAATTCGACATCCGTAAAGCAAAACAGCTTGGCTTCAGGCAATTTTTTTCTACCTTTTCACTTAACGGGCATGCAAAAACGTCGATCCGCAAGCCTTTGACCTAAGAACCGTTCAGTGTTCAGGCAAGTTACCACGTGGATACGTCGCTGGCACTGGACATGGTCATACAAGCTGCCGTCTTGCATTATGAACAGAGCAACGGATAAGCAGTTAAACGTAAAGGTACAGCAATCCCTGTACAGACTCCTAGGGTTCCACGAGGCTGAGGCTCCCAGATTTCAAGACAGTCCGCACAAGAAGGTGGTAAGATTGTCAGCCCTACGCACCGACCGCCTTTACCAACACAAAAAATATTCCTCTTAGTCATTTCTTTTGGAGGCTGAGTCGACCAGGGGGACATAGAGCGGCCGGAAGGATTACGTCAATGAAAAATTCCACTGACACCATCGGGAACACAACGCGCGACCTTCCGGCTTGAAGCGAGATGACGCAAATAAGCAGTTACGCGAACGTTTACTACCCAGTAATGCGAAATCCGCAGTACTATGTACACTGTTCATCGCGATAAGGTTTACCGCATGTAGCGTGAAATAATAAATTTTCGTATTTATTTCGGCACATTTATTTATTTATTTTAAGTAAGCTTCGCCGTCAGAACTGACACAGGCAGGGTAGTGCATTAAAGTTATTTTTCCGAATGAATGGTAAAGTCACTACTGTAGATATCCGCAGGTCCCACATGGGTGACGTCACCACAATTACACATATCACACTCGCATTGCCGCAAAGACACCCCGCGCTTACACAATACTTGCGCTCCGACATGTTTGGCGCAAGTCGCAAATGGGTATGCACATGGCGAAATATACGGTGCACGTATGTGCAAGGGAGTCCAGCTGAAATCCAAATTCCAACATCCTGGTGCCTGATCGGACGCAGCATGACCGTCCCGCCGTCTGTGTTGTCGTCCAGCATTATTCTTCCGCCATCTTCGTCTCACTGCGCTTTCATTCTCGCCAGCAAAAATTAGGCGCGCTTCTAAAAAACGTTGTGGGCCCGGTAGTTCAGTCGGTATAGCGACTGACTATGGACTGGACGGTCCGGGATCGAATCCCGGTGAGGACGAGATGTTCCGGCCGTCCAGACCGGCCCTGGGGGCCCACGCAGCCTCCTTTAAAATCGGTACCGGGTCTTTCCGGGGGTAAAGTGCGGCCGGAGCGTGCTGCTGACCACTCACCCCCTTCTAGTGCTGCGGTCATGGAAAAGTAGAGCTATACCTCTACCCACCCTCTGGGCCCGTAACGGGAAAACTTTGCCTTTAAAACGAGTTATTATTCTTTTGTATTTTGTAAATGGCTTAGTCTGAAATCGCGTAACGTGAAATTGCGTTTCGTCGGGGAGTGTCTGTATACGATAACCGGACAGCAAAACCTAATACCACTGATTTTTATTCGGAAAACCCCTTGTCAGAGCCGCTGCCATACCGCCGGAAGGTCTCAAGACTCGCGCACTGGCAAATGTCTTTAAAATAAACACGACTGATCCCTTTCGTATACTAAGCATTTCAAAATCCGATCTTCTTCTATCAGCAACATATCAAGAGCTATCAGCCATGTGAATACGAACATGGCATGGACGGAAATACGGGCTATGCATGCGATGCTAATAGCATTAAAAGGAAACTTGAGTCTGAAAACGGGTGCGCAGCAACAGAGACCGGAATTCCCGTCAAGCTTTGATGATTTCCGACGTCATGATACAGATCCGACAGAGGTATGCAGGCACTGGAGCTACAACCCGTTTCTACTGAAACGCATATGCGTATGAATGGTACCACCCTCCAGACAAAACGCGAGGGTCATGTCCGGTGTCGCACGTATGGCCACAACTTCCATTGCAACTGAAGAATGCAACATAAACTAAACAGTACACAGTGCACGATATTTGGATATTCTGGTTTAATGGATAAGTACGATAGGTTGGGCCAACTCTAGACGAAGCTGACTGAATATTATTATACCAACTGACGTAATCTTAAAAATACTCGCACAGTACAACCAACAAGATGCAACGTTCCACAATTTATTTATTTCTCTTAGACGCTCTACATGTTTCAGGCGGGTTTTCCGTCCGTCATCAGGAGCTCAAAACTGCACATACAGCGTCAGGTATTTGCCAGACCAATGCTATTACCTGCTGCTAGCCTGGACGGCTAGCAGAAGGTAGCAGTAACGGTCTGACAAATACCTGACGCCGTATGTGCAGTTTTGAGCTCCTGATGACGGACGGAAAACCCGCCTGAAACATGTAGAGCGTCTTACAGAAATAAATAAATCGTGAAACGTTGCATCTTGTTGGTTGTACTGTGCGAATATATTAGCGATGCACGGACCTATGAATGTTACAGGGGTGCTGATAAGTCCTTAGCCCGACCAGGAAGGAAACAAGCGCATGTTTCTGTCACAATGGCGTGAATTTCCTTCGGCGCCTTGCCTTGAAATGGGGGGGGGGGGAACTCGATGACAGCTCGCGTCTCGATGTCGTTGAAATCGCGCGCGTCTCTGACATGCTTCCGAGCTTGTATCCTTCCTGGTCGGCCTAATGACTTATCAGCACCCCGGTAAAATTTAAAATACTGTCTACATTTTTTGGTAGTTCTGAAACAACAAACAGACACCTTCACAGAAAGCACTTAAAGATCTGCAATGGGAAACCGGAATGCGATTAACGTTTTGTTTCCACTACTACACCTGCTACGAATCGCCCTTTCACCTTACCACCACTTCTAAGTGCGTTGTTTACCGACGCTGTTATGTACTGATATCACATAGCGTCGGTGACACAAGAATAAATTAGCATGGAACACCGGTGGAATGACAATGAGAGGAAAACAAAGTATTGGGAGAAAAACCTATCCCAGTGCCACCTCGTTCACCACAAATCCCACACTCACTGAGCTCGGATTGAATCCGGGTCTCCGCGGTGACAGGCGGGCAACTAAACACCTGAACCATACCACGGTCCCACTACCCTACCACGAAAGATTATTCCAACACATGTGTGTGGACGTGGTTCACGTCTATACAGTATTTTCCATATTTCAGCTTACTGATATTGACTCCTAGCGGATGCTCGAGAAAGTGACGTATGCCCGATCCTTTTGAAAGAAATTAACAGACAGGCTATGAAAGCACAGTACGACGTAACATTCAGAAGCGTTCGTGTAACCATTGCTGTAGTGGAAAAGCAGTATTAGGGGAAAGTCGCCTAATATGGGAACGTTCATTATTTCTTACCAGGAGGTGCTGAGCTGCCTGCTTAAGAATGTACATGATCAAGCACATGAGGTTATTCTTTGTAATCGAAGTATAAACGGTCAGTTGCTCTGGACTTCGGTGCTCACTAGGCGTCTTTGTTTTGGTGCGCTGTGAAATTTTTGCTTATCGCTAAACTGTGACTCATGAGTCGTTCAAGGTAAGCTATTTTTCTGAACTAGTTTGGTGTTCAGTTCTGTCTTAAGTGCAATCTTAAACCCTGCCTTTATTTCATAGGTACACTTTTATGTCCTGTTTTATGCACGCTACATGTTGTGTGTGTGTGTGTGTGTGTGGCCTTAGTTATCAAGCATACTATGGTCATGCGCTACATTGTCGTCTGTGGCCTGCCCCGGTCTACAATATCTTTCTACATTATCTCAAACGGCATATTAAAAAAAAAAAGTTACGGAACACCAAATGTGTTTTGATTTTCTCAACAAATTTGTCTGAAACATTTCTCATTCTAAGAACTGAGCGAGATATGGTCAAAAATGTCTAGTGGTCTTCAGCTAAAGTACACGTCATTCTTGTCAGACTTTAATGAAACCTGAATTTTTCCGAGTTTTTCGAAAAATACTCAAATATCAAATTTCATGAAAATCCGTCGAGTGGGAACCGAATTTTTCCATGCTGGTGGGCGGGCGGACACGAAGCTAACAGTCGCTTTTCGCAATTTTGTGAAAGCCCCTAAAAACATACTGGGGTTTGCTAGCTGCCATAACGGCTTCTCTGGCACACAATTACCTGCAATTCCAGCGGGCACTAGCAGCTCCTAGACAAGAACACGACTTGAAAAAATCTTACCACAAAACCGACACGAAACCACCATACTGATTTCTAGGGCCGCAGAATATCAGCCGCACCTGATCGCATTACTTTTGATGACAATACAATAAAAATATGCGCATATCCAATAAAATCGACATTTTCTCCAAAACAGCTCTTTCCAAACCAAAACCCTCGTCACCCAACACTAATTACACAATTCGTTCGTTTGTGACATGCCTTCAGGCAGTACTAACAAAAACACCAGCACCATGACGCGGCTAGCGGGCAGCCACAATACAGCTCTGTACTCTGAACGTCCCCGCTCTTGGCTGAGGGATTGGATGTAGTCACACTGATCGACTGCATTGTCTTCCTCAGTCCGTCCACTAAATTTATTGGATAGGACCTCAATAATTCCTAACCCCCGTATCCACAGCATTTCCAATTCATTAAAAAGTTCTGCCATATTCAGACCTACTTAACAGTGACGAGAGCTGAGAAAACAGTAGTACAACGAGCAGCTTCTACTTCAAGACCTCCACAAAATCGGTATGTTATTACGGGCGAATACACGACGTCGCACGCACATGGATGGGATGTGAATTGCATATGAAATTTTGGTCGGAATACCATATGAGACAATAGCACTTTGAAGATCGAAGCGTAGGTAGGAATATAAAAACGGGGGGTAAGTACGTTAATTACACATATCTGACTGAGGACAGGGTCTAGTGGGGCTGGCTCCTGGAAGTCAAGTTTCAATAAATTCCAGAAAACCTTTTAACCAGAAGAACAACAATGAGCTTCTCAAACGGTCACTCAGTTCGTATGTACGTAGGCTGGTTAGTTCGTTGGTTGGTTTGTTAGTTACTTAGTAAAATCATGATCACTAATTTTTAAACTTCCCCGGGAACCATCTTCATCTTTGCACCGTGCATTTCGTAAAGAAATTTAATCAGTACACGAACTAACACGCATGCATAAAATTTTTACACCAAAACATTTAAAATCGCTCCAACATGTTTCGATCCTAAGATCATCTTCAGGGAGTTAGTTTAGCAAGGAACAGTGTAGCTCCCTGAAGATGATCTTAGTATTGAAACATATTGGAGCGATTTTAAATGTTTTAATGTAAAAATGTTATGTATGTGCATTAGTTGGTGTGCTAATTAAATAAATTCCCTAGGAACATTTATAAACTTGCGTCATGGGCCAAAAAAAAAAAAGAGAGATGATTCTTGTTTATTTTTACTGAAGAACACATAACAGTATTAGAACAGTATTTCCAGCAACAAGAGGAATTACATTTAAAGTAACAAATAAAGGAGAGATCGTTGTGTTTTCTCACAAATTAAATGTGAAGTTCCAAAATAAATACAAAACGCAAGCCAATGTTGATGAAAGAAACGGGCGCCCATCATTATCTGCAGCGAACTACGGAGCGCTGCTGTATTTTAGAAGCTGAGAGACGAGAAACGAGCACCAACATTCTACTCAGATGCAACTTCAGGGAAAGTTATACTTGATATGTGTGCGTACCTAAGCTGATGGAAGACCACTTTTTGAAGTCTGTAATGAAGAGAACAAGTCCTGCTTCGTAATTACAACCCAAGATTAATGAGCAAGGTCTGTAAATTCTAGCCATTTAGTACATATTCACGCTGCAATTCCAAACAAAAATGTGTACAGAGAAGACATTTTCCATCCACAAAATTTCAAACGCATAAAAAAGGGGAACTTTATCTTGCATGAAAAAGTCAAAATAATAATTTCCTTGGGTGTACATTGTGTTTAACAACAAATATAATCTCCTGTGGACAGTAAGTGTGTCGCGTTAAGAAAACGACACAAGCAAATTTGTTCTTGAACAAAACCGGTTAACACACTTTTCCAAAACACATGCAAATCTTTACGGCACCGACACAATATTAACGCACAAAATACTGTAACACCGGGACAAACGGAGTTCCGTAAGGCGCGACACTGTACAGACCAGCTTTTTTACTATGCGATAATTCACCAGTGAAAGGATATGTAATAAAATGCCTATAATTCGCAGATTTCAAACAGGTGCATGACAGAATCCACCGACTAATTTTATGGAAAAGTTTATATAACCATTAAATTGATGCTATCTATGTTTTACGTAGTAACTGCAAACCAACAGTAAAAGTGCATAATTCTACATTCTATGATGCAATTAATACCACTGGAGACGTCATGATATCGGTCGTCTTCAGTACTATTTAATATAAACGTTACCGAAAGAACTGCAATGGAGAAATTACCTGCAATGCGAATTGCTTCCTTTTATAGACCCACCAATCAACGATAACTGCAAGACCAGCTTTGAGTCTCAAAAATAGCCCCTATTGGCCTTATTCTTGGTAAAGCTGAAGGACAAAAACAGATTCTGTGACCCTGTTCAATTGTACAAGTAAGAACAATTTTGTCCCTCTGCAATCCAAAAGGGCACGCGTACAGAAAAGTCCAGGCACAGATCCACTTATTCTTTATTTCTGCACTTGAAGGTAAGCGGTCAGCTCCACCCCCCGACCACCTACCTCAGTGAGAAATAAGCCATTCGTAGGGGCCGAAAAGGGGGGGGGTGGGTGGTCGCAGAGCCGTTCTCGATGGTGTGGAGGAAAAGAAAATATTCTGCATCTGCCTGAAATCAATCCACGATTTCTCGGTTTTCCAGTCACTACGCTGAATGAGCTAACCCGAATCTTCTCATTCAACTGCAGGACAACTACGTGTAGTCCTATGTCTCTTTCCTTGCGATAACATACCTGGTGAGTTAGATTGACCTCCCTCTTTCCACTTCATCATCCTGTCACCCCCTATCAGAAAACAGACTATGAAATATCCTGTACGAGATTTTCTTGCCACCCACAGGTTGCTCACCAATGCGCTCGGTTTGTGGAACAGATGTTTCTTGTGCGTGCTTCCTGCCAACGAAGAGCACAGCTTCGTTCCTTCTTAATTATCACTGCTACCCGGTCGGAGGGGCACGGAATCCTCGGGGACGTGGGATTAAAACTGCGATACTTCTTTATAAAAGCAATTACCAGTCTCCAATTAATATTAAATAAAATACAACTGCGTATCCAACACGTTTAAATATGTCCCTTCAATTAGTCACAATTCTGCTAAGCCCTAATGAGCTTGGTTACATTAATGAAGTTATTCAACAACAAGAAATCGTCTCTTCTTCACTGGAAAAGTATTCTAAGATTTTGTCATCGACACTGTCATCAAATGCAAGAATAATTCTGAACTGCGTTTTCGTAATTTGATTTATTGTTGTTGTTATTATTATTATTATTATTATTATCATCATCATCATCATCATCTCCTTTATGCAGGGTATTTATACTTCT
>Ga0123353_10014002_pt1 | contig 11534 bp, 1 predicted proteins | sample TergutLab28metaG_3_FD_92763 | JGI IMG/M metagenome (GOLD analysis project Ga0123353, IMG submission 92763) | Labiotermes labralis P3 segment gut microbial communities from Petit-Saut dam, French Guiana - Lab288 P3 | ecosystem: Host-associated > Arthropoda: Insects > Digestive system > Gut ... | reverse complement strand
TTCCTACTTACCTACCTACCTACCTACCTATCTTCCTACCTACCAACCTACCTAACCACCTACCTACCTACCTAACTACCTACCTACATATATACCAACCTATGTAACTACCTACCTACCTACCTACCTAGCTACCTACCTACCTACCTACATACCTACCTACATGCCTAACTATCTACCTAACTACCTACCTATACAAATACACACCTACCCACATACCAAATACCTACCAACAAACCTACTTACCTAAATACCTATCTATAGAACTACCTACCTATCTACATACCTACCTACTTACCTACTTACCTACCTACAAAACTACCTAACTATCTACCTACCTACCTACCTAGCTACCTACCTCCATACCCACCTATCTATCTACCTAACTACCTACCTACCTATGTCTCTACCTATTTAGCTACCAGCCTATTTACTTACTTACCTAATTACCAACCTACCTATCCACCGAACAACGTAACTACCTACCTATCTATCTTCCTACCTACCTATCTACCTACCTAACTACCTACCAAGCTACTTACCTACATATCTACCTACCTAACTTCCTACCTATCTATCTACCTACCTAACTACCTACATACCTAACTAGCTATCTACCTACCTTCCTATCTACCTATCTATCTATCTATCTATCTAACTACCTACCAACCTACTTACCTATCTATCTACCTACCTAACTACCTACTTAACTACCTACCTACATACCTACCTATCCACCTACGTATTTACCTACCTACCTACCTACCTATATACCTATCTACCTACCTACCTACCTATCTACCTAACTACCTACCATCCCACCTAAATACCTACCTACCTACCTACCTATATACCTATCTACCTAACTACCTACCTATCTACCTAACTACCTACCATCCCACCTAAATACCTACCTACTTACCTAACTACATATCTACTTACCTACCTACCTAACGAACTACTTACCTACTTACCTATCTACCTACCTAGCTACATACCTACCTATCAACATACCTAACTACCCACTTACCTACCTATCTACGTACCTACCTACCAACATATCTACCTACATATACACATACAATACGAACCTACGTACTTACCTATCTACTTATCTACCTACCTACCTAACTACCTAATTACCTATCTACCTACCAACCTAACTAACTACCTACCTTCCTATCTAACTACCAACCTACCTACTTATTTACCTACCTATCTACCTACCTACCTACCTATGTAGCTACCTACCTACATACCTGCCTACCTACCTACGTACCTTCCTACATACCTACATAACCAACTACATACTTACCTACCTATCTACCCACCTACTTAAATACCTACCTACCTATCTACCTACGTACCTACCGAACTACCTACCAACGTACCGACCTACCTATCTACCTACCTAACCAGCTATCTACCTATCTACCGACCTACCGACAAACTCATTTATCTAACTACCTAGCTATCTAATTATCTACCTAACTACCTACCTACTATCTACCTACCTACCAACCTACTCAAATACCTACCTATCGACCTACCTATCTAACTACCTAACTACCAACCTACTCAAATACATACCTACGTACCTACCTACCTACCTACGTACCTAACTACCTACCTAACTACCTACCTATCTACCTACGTACCTATCTACCTACCTAACTATCTACCTACCTACCTACCTATCTACATACCTACCTACCTATCTACCTACCTACATAGCTACCTACCTACTTAGCAAGCTACGTAACTACCAACCTACCAACATGCCTAACTAGCAACCTATCTAACTATCTACCTACTTACCTACCTACGTACCTTTCTACCTACCTATCTACGTATCTACCTACCTACCCACCTACCTACCCACCTAACTACCCACATACCTACCTACCTACCTATCTACCTAAGTATCTATCTAACTACCTACCTACTATCCTACCTAACTACCAACGTACCTACCTACCTATCTACCTACCTACCTAATTACCTACCTACTTAACTACTTATATACCCACCTATCTACGAATCTACCTACCTATCTACCTACCTAACTATCTACCTACATAACTACCTACTTACCTATGTATCTATCTATCTACCTACCTACCTACCTAACTACCTACGTAACTACCGACCTACCTATCTTCCTACCTATCTAACTACCTACCTACCTACGTACCTATTTACTTACCTACCTTGTTACCTACATATCTAACTACCTACATACCTGCATACCTAATAATCTAGCTACCTACATACATACCTACATAACTACTTACCTACGTAACTACCTAGCTACCTGTCTACCTACCTACCTATCTACCTCTCTAAATACCTACCCACATACCTACCTACCTACCTACCTATCTACCTATCTACCTACCTACCTACATATCTACCTATATATCTACCTACCTATATATCTAACTACCAACCTATCTCCCTACCTAACTAATTACCTTACAACCTACCTACTTACCTACCTGTCTACCTACCTACCTCCCTACTCATCTAACTACATACCTACCTACATACATACTTATCTACCTAATTACCTACTTACCTACCTACCTACCTATCCACCCATCTACCTACCTACCTACCTACCTACATACCTACATACCTACCTACCTACCTACCTTCTTACCTACCCACCTACCTAACTATCTACCTAAATATCTAACTACATACCTACTTACATACTTACATACCTAACAACCTACGTACCTACATTCCTATCACATACTTTCCTACCTAACTACCTACCTACCTACCTACCTACCTACCTACCAAGCTACCTATCTACATACCTACCTACCTACCTACCTACCTATCTACCTGCTTACCTAACTACCTACCTACCTATGTACCTATCAACCTAACTACCAAAATACCTACCTATCTACCTACCTACCTATCTACCTACCTACCTACCAACCTACCAAACTACCTACCTACCTGCCGACCTACATACCTACCAACCGACCTACCTACCTACCTACGTACCTAACTTCCTACCTACCTATCAATCTACCTACATACCTACCTACGTACCTAACTACCTTCCAACCTAAAATACCTACCTACCTACCTATCTACCTACTTACCTTACTACCTACCTACCTAACTACCTACCTACCTATCTACCTACATAACTACCTAATTACCTACCTCTATACCTACCTACCTACTTACCTACTTTCCTACCTACCCACCTACCTACCTGTCTTCCTACCTTCCTATCTACCTATATACCTACCTGTCAATCTACCTTCCTACCAACGTACTTACCTACATATGTATCTATATACCTACCTGTCTACCTATCTCCCTACCAATTTATTTACGTAACTAACTACATACCTACGTACGTACCTACGTATCCAGCTACCTAACTACATACCTACCTATACTGCTACCTACCTAACTACGAACCTACCTATATACCTACCTACATAACTACCTATCTAAATACCTACCTAACTACCTATGTAACTATCCACCAACCTACCTATCTACATACCTACGTATCTACCTACCTAATTATATAACTAACTAACTACCTACCTACCCACCTATCTACATACCTACCTAACTACTTACCTAGCTACTTACCAACCTATCTACATACCTACGTACCTTCATATCTACATCCCTACCTACCTACTTAACTACATATCTACCTACTTAACCACCTAACTACATACCTACCTACCTACCTACAAAACTACCTAACTGCCTACCTACCTACCTAACTACGTAACTACCTACCTTTCTACCTACATATATACCTACCTAAATACCTACCTAACTACCTCCCTCTCTACCTAGCTATGTATCTACCTACCTACCTACTTACCTACCTAAATATCTACCTACATACCTACATACATATCTACCTACCTAACTACCAAACTAACTAACTACATACCTACGTAAATACCTATGTACCTACCTACCTACATACCTACGTATATTCATTCCTACCTGCCTACATACCTAATTATCTACCTACCTACATACCTACCTAACTACTTACCGACCTACCTAACTACCTACGTACATACCTACCTATATATCTACCTACCTAATATCCTACAAAACTACTTACCTACATAACCATCTACATAACTAGCTACCTATCAACCTACCTATCTATCTACCTACCTAACTATTTACCTACCTACATACCTAACTACCAACCTACCTACTTACCTACCTAACTATCTACCTACCTACCTATCTACCTACCAACCTACCTAACTACCTACCTTCCTATCTACCTACCTACCTACCTATTTACCTACCTACCTTACTACCTAACTACGTACCTACCTTCCTCCTTACTTAACTACCTAACTACGTACCTACCTTCCTCCTTACCTAACTACCTACCTACCTACCTATCTACATACCTAATACCTATCTACCTATTTACCTACCTACATATCTACCTACATACTTACCAAACTACGTAACCACCAACCTACCAACATACCTATCTAGCAACCTACCTATCTACCTACTTACCTACCTACGTATCTACCTACCTACCTACGTATGCACCTACCTACCTACACACCTACCTACCTACCAACCTACCCACCTACCTCCCTACCAACCTATCTAGCTAAGTTTCTACCGAACTACCTACCTAACTTTCTACCTACCTAACAACCTTCCTACATACTTACCTACCGACAGACTTACCTACCAATATACCTACCTACCTATCTACTGATCTACCTACCTATCTACGTACCTAACTATCTACCCACTTAAGTACCTACTTACCTATCTACCTATCTACCTACCTACCTATCTACCTACTTAACTACCTACCTACCTACCTACCGACCTACCTATCTACCTACCTACCTACCTATCTACTTACCTTTCTACATACTTACCTACATATTTACCAACCTACCTACCTGCATACCTATCTATCAAGCTACCTACATATATACCTACATAACTACTTACCTACCTACCTAGCTAGCTACCTACCTACCTAACTATCTAAATACATACCTACTTACCTACATACATACATATCTACCTATCTACTTATCTACCTACATACCTACCTATATACCTACCTACCTATATATCTAACTACCTACCTATCTCCCTACCTAACAAACTATCTATCAACCTACCTACCTAGTTACCTACATATCTACCTACCTACCTACTTATCTACCTACCTACCAACCTACCTACGTACATAATTATCTACATACCTACCTACCTACCTACCTATCTACAAACCTACCTACCTACCACCCCACTTACATAACTTCCCAAATAACAGTCTATCTAACAAACCATTTACCTACCTACCTACATACATACTTACCTACCTACTTACCTACCTACCTACATAACTACCTACGTACCTAAATACCTACCTACTTACATACCTACCTTTCTACCAATCTACGTACCAACATTCCTATCTACCTAACTCCCTACCTAACTAACTACCTACCAAGCTACCTATCTACCTACCTACCAGCCTAACAACCTATCTACCTACATACCTAACTACCTACCTACCAATATCAACCTAAGTACCTAACTTCCTACCTATCTACCTACATAATTAAGTACCTAACTACGTACCTACCTATTTAAATACTTATCTACCTACCTACCTAACAACCTACCAAACTACCTAAATACCTACCTACCTACCGACCTACATACCTACCAAACCAACCTACCTACCAACCTAACTATGTACCTACCTATCAACCTACCTACATAACTACCTTCGTTCGTAAGTACGTACCAACTTAAAATACCTACCTACCTAGCTACCCACCTACCTACCTATCTACCTACAATCCTATCTACCTACATACCTACATACTTACCTTACTATCTATCTACCTACCTACGTACGTACGTACCTACCTCTCTACCTACCTACATACATACCTACCTACCTATCTAACCCAGCTACCTACCTAACTACCTACCTACCTATCAACCTACGTATCTACTTACTTACTTCCCTCTCTACCTACCTACCTACTTTCCTATTTACCTACTTACCTACCTACCCACAAAGCTATCTGCCTACCTTCCTTTCTATCTACCTACATACCTACGTGTCTACCTATCTACCTAACTACCTACCTACATACTTACCTACCTATCTACCTACCTACCGACCTGTCTACCTATGTACCTACCAAACTACCTACCCAACTAACTACATTCCTACCTACCTACCTGCCGACCTATCTCTCTACGTACCAACCTACCTATCTACCTACCTACCTATCTAGCTTTCTACATATATACCTACCTACATAACTACCTATCTAAATACCTACCTAACTACCTATCTATCTATCAACTTACCTACCTATATACCATCCTACCTATCTACCTACCTATCTACTACCTACCTATCTACATACTTACCTACCTACCTATCTACCTACTTACCTACCTACTTACCAACCTATCTACTTACGTATTTACCTATATATCTACATACCTGCCTATCTACTTAACTACATATCTACCTACTTTCCCACCTATCTTCTTATCTACCTTCCTACCTACCTACCTACCTACCTACATACCTACTTAACTGCCTACCTACATACCTAACTAACTACCTAACTACCTACCTTTCTACCTACATACTTACATTCCTAACTAGCTACCTACCTACCTATCTCTCTACCTAGCTATCTACCTACCTACCTATCTACCAACCTAACTACCTACCTACCTACCTACCTACCTGCCTATCTACTCACCTAACTACATACCTACGTATATCCATACCTACCTACCTACCCACCTAATTATCTACCTACCTATATAACTAGTTACCGACCTAACTAGATACCTACGTACATAGCAACCTATATATCTACCTACCTACCTTCCTACCAACCTACCTACCTAATTACCTACCTAACTAGCTACCTAACAACCTATCTATCTATTTACCTACTAACCCATTTACCTACCTACATACTTACCTACCAACCTACCTACTTACATACCTACCTATCTACCTACCTACCTAGTTACCTAACTACCTATCTACCTAGCAACCTAACTAACTACCTACCTTCCTATCTACCTACCTACCTAACTACCTATTTACCTACCTACTTTACTACCTACCTACGTAACCACCTACCTCCTTACATACCTATCTACCTACCTACCTACCTACCTATCTATCTACCTACATACCTACGAACCTACCTATCTATCTTCCTACATACATACTTAACTAACTACAAACTTACCTAACTATCTACCTACCTACCTATCTACCTACCTACATAATACCTACCTACCTATCTACCTACCAAACTTACTAACTACCTACCTTCTTATCTACCTAGCTACCTACCTATTTACCTACCTACATTACTACCTAACTACGTACCTAGCTAACTTCTTAACTACCTATCTACCTACCTAACTACCTACGTACCTAATACTTACTTACCTAGCTATCTACCTACCTAACTAACTACTTTCCTTCCTACAATCCTACCTACCTACCTACCTACCTATCTTCCTTCCTACCTACCTACCTATTTTCCTACTTACCTACCTACCTACCTACCTATCTTCCTACCTACCAACCTACGTACCCATCTACATACCTACCTACCTAACTACCTACCTACATAAATACAATCCATCTAACTACCTACCTACCTACCTAACTACCTACCTACATACCTACCTACATTTTTACCTACATACCTATCTACCTACCTACCTATATAACTACCTACCTACCCACATACCTAAGTACGTATCTAAACACCTACTTAACTAAAAACCTAACTACATAACTACCTACCTATCTACATACCTACCTACTTACCTACGTACCTACCTGCCTAACTACCTAACTACCTACCTACCTAGCTACGTACATACCTACCTACCTAGCTACGTACCTACCTACCTAACTATGTCTCTACCTATTTACCTACCCACCTATTTACTTACCTACCTAATTACCAACCTACCTATCTACTGAAAAACCTAACTACCTACGTATCTACCTAGCTACCTACCTACATATCTACATACATAACTTCCTACCTATCTACCTACCTACCTAATTACATACCTACCTAACTACCTACCTACCTACTTACCTAACTATCTACCTACCTCTCTTCCAAACTAACTACCTAAGTACCTATCTACCTAACTACTTACCTACCTATCTACCTACCTACCTATCTACCTATCTATCTACGTAACTACTTCCCTACCTAACTATCTACCAATCTACCTACCTACCTACCTATCTATCTACCTAACTACCTACCAACCTACTTACCTATCTATCTATCTACCTAACTACCTACTTACTTACATACCTACATACCTACCTACCCACCTACCTACTTACCTACCTACCTACCTATATAACTATCTACCTACCTACCTACCTATGTACCTACCTACCTAACTACCTACCTAATTATCTACCTACGTACCTAATTATCTACATACCTATCTACATACCTACCTACCTTACTACCTACCTACATATCTACCTAACTACATATATCCTACCTACATACCTACCTACCTACCAACCTACATATCTACCTACCTACCTACATATCTACTTACCTACCTACCTATCTACCTACCTACCTACCTACATTCCTACCTACCTACATATCAACCTACCTGACTACCCACTTACCTACCTATCTACGTACCTACCTACCTAACTAACTATTTACCTAAGTATCTATCTAACTACCTACCTACCATCCTACCAAACTACCAACCTACATACCTACCTAACTACCTACCTACCTACTTACCTAACTACCTACATTCTTACCTACCTATATACCTACCTATCTGCGTATCTACCCACCTATCTACCTACCTAACTATCTACCTACATAACTACCTACTTATCTATCTACCTATCTACCTAACTACCTATGTACCTACCTAACTACCTACCTACCTACCGACCTACCTATCTTCCTACCTATCTACCTACCTACGTACCTACGTACCTATCTACCTACCTACATTCTTACCAACATATCTAACTACCTACCTACCTGCATACCTACCTATCTAGCTACCTACATTCATACCTACATAACTATTTACCTACGTACCTACCTAGCTACCTAACTACCTACCTATCTACCTATCTAAATACCTACCTACTTACCTACCTACCTACATACCTATCTACCTATCTGCCTACCTACCTACATATCTACCTATATACCTACCTAACTATATATCTAACTACATATCTCCCTACCTAACTAACTACCTATCAACCTACCTACCTACTTACCAACCTATCTTCCAACCTAACTACTTATCTACCTACATAGCAATCTACCTACATACATACATAGCTACCTACCTACCTACTTACCTACCTACCTACCTATCTACAAACCTACCTACGTACCACCCAAACTACCTAACTACCCAAATACCTACGTATCTACCTACCAACCTCTCTACCCATCTACCTACCTACCTACCTACATACCTACCTACCTACTTACCTACCTACCTACCTAATTATCTACCTACCAATCTAACTACCTACCTACTTACATACCTACATATCTACCATCCTACATACCTACATTACTATCTACCTACCTTCCTACCTAACTACCTACCTACCTACCTACCTACCATGCTACATATCTGCCTACCTACATACCAACCTACCTACCTACCTACCTACCTATCTACCTACTTACCTAACTACCTACCTATGTACTTATCAACCTAAATATCAAACTACCTACCTATCTACCTACCTATCTACCTAGCTACGTACCTACCTACTTATTCAACTACATATCCACTACCTACCTACCTACCAACATTCCAAACCACCTATCTACCTTCCTAACTACCGACCTACATACCTACCAACAACCTAATTACCTACCTACCTTCCTACCTACCTATCAACCTACCTACATACCTACTTACGTACCTAACTTCCTACCAACCTAAAATACCTACCTACCTAGCTACCTACATACCTACCTACCTACCTACCTACTTACCTTACTACTTACCTACTTACCTACCTATTTACCTACCCACCTTTCCACCTACCAACCTACATACCTATCTAAATATCTAACCCAGCTACCTACCTAACTACCTACCTACCTATCTACCTACCTACCTACTTATTTACATCTCTACCTACCTACCTACTTACCTACCTACCCACCTACCTACCTGTGTACCTGCCTTCCTATCTATCTACCTATCTACCTGTCTACCTATATACCTACGAAACTACCTACCTAACTACCTACATATCTACCTACTTACGTACCTACGAATCTATCTACCTACCTACCTATCTAACTACCTATCTAACTACCAACCTACCTATATACCTACCTACATAACTAACTATCTAAATACCTAAATAAATACCTATCTAACTATCCACCTACCTACCTATCTACATACCTACCTATCTACTTCCCTACCTATCTACCTACCTACCTACCTATCTACATACCTACCTACCTACCTATCTACCTACTTAACTACCTACTTACCAACCTATCTACTTACCTACTTACCTATATATGTTCATACCTACCTACTTACCTACATATCTACCTACTTACCCACCTAACTACGTATCTACCAAACTATCTACCAACATACCTACCTAACTGCCTACCTAACTACCTAACTACCTACCTTTGTACCTATATAAATACCTACCTAAATACCTACCTACCTAAATACCAACCTCTCTACCTAGCTATGTACCTACCTACCTACTTACCTACCTAACAATCTACCTACATACCAACCTACCTATCTACCTAACTATCTACCAACCTAACTAACTATCTACCTCCTTAAATACATATCTACCTACCTAACTACATACCTACGTTTATTCATACCTACCTACCAACCCACCTAATTATCTACCCACCTACCTACCTACCTAACTACTTACCGACCCAAGTAACTACCTACGTACATATCTACTTATATTTATACATACCTACCTTCCTACCAACCTACCTACCTACTTACCTAACCAGCTACCTAACTAGCTATCTATCTTCCTATCTACCTACCTACCTACCTGTCAATCTAACTACCTACCTACCTAACTATATATCTAACTATTTATCTACCTAAATATATACCTACCTATCTATCTGTCTAGATACCTACCTACCTATCTATCTACATATTTACCTACCTAGCTATCTACCTACCTACCTACGTACCCCTCTACCTAACTACCTACATATCTACCTCCTTATCTACCTACCTATCTATTTACCTACCTACATATCTACCTACCTACATACATATTTACCTACCCACCTATCTAACTATCTACTTATTTACCTACCTACCTACCTACCTACCTACCTATCTGCCTATCTACCTAACTACCTACCTACCTACCGATCTACCTACCTACCTAACTATCTGCCTACCTCCCTAAC
>Ga0123353_10014001_pt1 | contig 11535 bp, 8 predicted proteins | sample TergutLab28metaG_3_FD_92763 | JGI IMG/M metagenome (GOLD analysis project Ga0123353, IMG submission 92763) | Labiotermes labralis P3 segment gut microbial communities from Petit-Saut dam, French Guiana - Lab288 P3 | ecosystem: Host-associated > Arthropoda: Insects > Digestive system > Gut ... | reverse complement strand
TTATAAAATATTTAAAATATTTTATAATAATTCTAATTGTATCTACGAATTATATATTTGTGTATCTGTTGGATAATAAAGTGTTTTAATCGTCATTGATGCGCGGTACAAACATGAAGATCTACTGGCTTCGTTTACGTTAAGCCCCTCATGCATTGACTGCAGCCCTATTACCTGGATTGAGCTTGTAAATATACTTACCCTTTGAGTCCACTTCTCGGTCAGAAAAAAAAAACTGAACTGTCCTCTTTCACATTTAACTCCCTAAACCTTATTTCCTGGGGTGGACATGTTACACAACCTACCCTAACAAAAACTGGACTATCCCCATTCCCGTTCCCCTAGCACTGTCTCAACGATGGACAGAACGGTGTGGCGTAATGTGTTTGAATAGAAAGGAGCGCGTTCAAGAAGGGGCAGATTTTTTTTATTTTGCAATGTACAGTATTTGTTTAAGAAGGGGAGGGTTCTGATGGCCACTGCAGGCCCTGAAACTGAAAGGGTTTTCCCTATAAAGAAAACCGGACAGACCAGTCTAGAAGAATAGAGCAGGGGGACCCACGTGTCCAGTTCACGAATCATGCATTGTCGAAATACGTACGCTGAACACATGTGTTGCCAGGAAGGGTTATTTTCTGTTGTTAAGGAAGAAAAAATGTTGATGTATTAACGCTCCTGTACATAATCACTGAGAGGCATATGTGCGCTGCCGGGAGGTTGCATGTTTGGTTCCGGTACACGGAATAATAAGAGATGCTATCTGAGACAGAAATTACCTCCTGTGTATGAAGCGTTTACACCGGGCCCAATTACACCTCCCCTCTCCCCCCTCCCCCCCGAAAATCGAAAAGTGTCAGACAATCTTATGTTACAAATCGTACTCAGAACATCTGATACATTACGATGGCCCAGAGACTTACTTGATCGGTTGAGGCTTATGAACGTTCGAAATCCGACTTAGGAAGGGCAGTTCTTTCATTAGAACATTCCTGAGCCATTTCAGTAAGGTTCAAACCTTATTTCTGTAACATCGCAAGTATGTATTTACTTGCCTAATAATTTCGGCCCTGAATGTGAGCCAACATGAGACCGCCATACAAGAAAACGAATAAATAAATAAATAAAAATATTACAAATATATTTTTAAAATGAATAATAATATTAATATATATTCGTAATTGCTTTGTAACTTACATCCAGGTGAGTGCCTAAACAAATTTCTTCTCTCATGGATGTGAGGTGTCACATGCGTCGTCTGTCTCAAGGTCGATTTTGTTCGAAGGATTGTAGGAAGCTTATTTTCTTCTCAGTCATGTCCAACCGACGCCGTCTTACTTCTTGATTTCTTTCGAACTTTTACATTATTATAAAAGGGCTGGACGGTCTGGGAATCGGATCCCCGTGGGGACCCACCCATCCTCCTTTACAATGGGTACCGAGTCTTTTCCGGAGTTAAAGAGGCCGGGGCTTGGCTTTGACCACCCACCACCATCTAGTGCCGAGGTTGAAGAAAGAGTAGAGCTATACATCTGCTTGCACTCTGGACCTTCGTGGCCTGCTCTAGAGTGAACTTTACTTTAACTTTACCTTTACATTATTATAAAACTAGTTGCGAGAAGTGGGCCGGGTAGCTCAGTCGGTTTAGTGACTGAGCTACGGGCTGGACGGTTCGGGATCGAATCCCGGCGGGGAAGAGATTTTCCGCTCGTCCAGACCAGCTCTGGGGCCCACCCAGCCTCCTGTAAAGTGAGTACCGGGTCTTTCCCGATGGTAAAGTGCGGCCGGGGTGTGCTGCTGACCACTCACCTCCTTCTAGTGCCGCTGTCATGGAAGAGTAGAGCTATACCTCTACCCACCCTCTTGGCCACACCGGGCCTGTAACGGGATCACTTTACCTTTACCTTTAGTTATGAGACGATTTGACTAGTCCCATACAATGTGAGAAGCTGCAAATTCCTTCCAATTATAAGCATGAGCCGTCACCGTACATTGCCTAGACGTCATACAGCACCGTGTAACTTGTTAACGACTCCAGCACTGTTGAATGTCGAACACTGAATTTTTATCCAAGACCGTTGTTTCTTACAGGCTCTCAGAAATGGCAGACCTGGTCATATCTGATTTGAAATATTTTTTAGTATTTCAGAAAGTGTTAGTCGGCCATAGGAACTAATTTTTTTTTAATGCATGTGTTTCTTTGAACTGCGACCTCCATTGCGCGTATTGCCCGTTTTTCGGGACACAGATGACAGAAAGCAGCGCATCGGTGAGATTACTATTACTTGGAAAAATCGAAGTAGACCTGTTCGGAAAGCACCCGTTATTAGCGACACTTTGTCACAGACAACACAAGGAATATCTCGGTAAAAAACGACGACTCTGAGAAAAGTAACCTGCAAATAACCGCCTGATCACTGTCACTGTACTCCAGTACGAGGCTCTGTAGCTACCTGATATGTCACTGGTGAAAGGTTTTTGTGCCAGCTTCTGGTAGACAAAAAGAAGCTTGGAAGACACGAAAATGCGATAGAATTCTGCGGATTATAATGTGAAGAAAATGGCAAGTTTGTAGCACGAATATACAGATGTGAGTTTATTTAGACAAGAAGGCAATATTTTATACTTTTCAATAATAATTTCAGCATTTTAAATTTAAACTTGTATAAAAAAATATACTGTACACATACATTGCCTTCAACAGTTAAAATTTAGTATCTTCTTCTTTTTCTTATCCTTCAATCTTTTGATTGGTTGGCAGCTTTCCCTCTGGATTTGTTGCAAGCCATTCTTTTCATTGCCGTATAACTGTCAGCTCCTGTGTTTCTGGCTACTTGTTTTGAGTACTGTAGTCGAGATCTTCCCACGGCCTTTTTTTCCGAATATTGCTCCTTCAAGAATGTTTACTACAAACTCTTTATGCCTTAACCATGAGTGGCGTCTATTTTTCAAAATTTTAAAAAATAATCTTTCTTCTTTCGCCCTCTGAAAACTTCATTATTCGTTATTCTATCTGTCCATTTTCATCATCCTCATCATGTTCCTGTAGGGTTAGGCGTGTTTCATGTTCCTTGATCCTCAAGATGAAGTTGGTCCCTCCATCTCTTCCTCGGTCGTCCTACGTTCCTTCGTCCTTTTGGTTTATATTGTAGTGCTTGTTTTGGTAGTCTGTTTGTGTCCATCCACTGTACATGTTGTAGCCACTTTTTCTGGTACTGTTTTATTTCCTTTACTACTGTTTTATTTCATTTACTATATTCTGTGCTCAGTCCATTTTATTTTTAAAATTCTTCCCCAGCACCATGTTTTAAATGCATTTATGATCTTCTCTTCATTTTTTCCTATGGTTCATGTTTCTGATCCATAAATTACAACACTCCAAATGCAACTTTTTATAAGTTTCTTTTCCATTTCCAAACTAAGGTTATTTGAAAATTTAGTATATATGTTTCGAAAATGCTGCTGAGCCTAGCTGCAACACAATAAAGGCGTAGAAGGGCCTAGGAATATAAGCTCCACTTAATCTAGGTAACAATACAAGACGTAAGAGAATGATTTGTGTAATTATAAGTTTCCCCTATTCCTCAATGTCACCGTCGGTTATATTATAACCAGAATTAGTTAATTTTTATTTACAATAAACACAGATTATGGTGGAAGATAAATTTTATTTTTAAGTGACCTGCACATCAACCTCGAGAAACTGTTGTAATGACATCCATAAGGGTTCTAATGGAAACTAGAGAAACAACAGAAAATAGAGGAGGGCAAACTTCATTTAGTCGATCGCAATGGAGGCGCAATCGAACGTGTGGGTCTGCGGCCGCTCGGCTGCTGGGACTGCGGTTTCGAATCCCACCGGGTGCATGGATGTCTGTCTATCGTGATTGTTATGTGGTGTCAGGTAATCTCCTCTGCGACGGGCCGAACACTCGTCCAGAGAAGCCCTACCGAGTGCGGCTCGTCTTAGTGTGATCTCGAAAAGTGAAAAATGAGTAGGCCTAAGCTCGCTAGGACAGTCAAATCGTGAAAAAAAAGTTAATTTTTTGGTGAAATGTGGCAGTCACGACGGGAGCAGCTAAGATATTTTCAGCAGAGGCTGTAGAGTCTTTCTAGTCGTAACAACGACCAGAATGGCTCTAGAACCCAATTATTATCCTTTTTTTTGGGAATAAAGACGGTGGGAATATGAAAACGACTACCATGGTCAGTCTAATTTATAGATTAACAAGACAGGCAACGCGCATATTACGTAACATTGAGGTGTCTTCGTACAATCATTCTTGCAGCGGAAAAGCAATAAATATTACATATTGTAAGTGTGTATTTGTGGCCTTAGTTATCCAGCATGCAATGCGCATGCGCCATATTGTCATCTGTGTCCTGTCGGGTTCAACAATATTTTTCCACACTATCTCGTAAGCAGGATAATTAAAACGAAAAGATTATTGAACATAAAATGCGCGTTTTGATTTTCTCTACAAATTTTGTCTGGAACATTTTTCATCATAAGAAGAAATGAGTGAGATATGATAATAAATGTATATTGGTCTTCATGTAAAGTACCCATTATTCCTGTCCAATTTTAATACAACTTGGATTTTCTCGGCAGATTTTCGAAAAATACTCATATATCAAATTTAAGGAAAATCTGTCATGTGGGAGCCGAGTTGTTCCATGCTGATGGACGGATAGACGGACAGACCTGACGAAAGTAATAGAGGATTTTCTCAATTTTGTGAACGCGCCTAAAAACTGACAGAACATAGTGAGCCTACAAATATTTGGTACATGATATGTTGAATGAGTGATAACATTTAATATTCTTTTTCCAATCTACCTGCAATTTCTTTATCAGGGACAACAAATTTTAGCTTCTTTTTTCCATGAATCTATGTACATTTTCTCATTTCTTTCTACCCTTTTCTTCTGGAGGGCCTCTCGCCTTACTCTTGGTATCCTCTCTTTTTTCTTTCAACAATTTTCCTCTCAAATGAACATTCCAGTATGAGGAAGGCAGTCAATGCTTGGGCTAAAGTTTCCGTTCGCCACCCCGGCCATTACCCCTCACCCCCTACAATCCCTTTTTCTTCCCTTATACGTTCCAAGAATAATTAAAGCGAACGAGTAAGGAATAATTAGACCATCAGGAAGACCCTTTGTTGTATTTTATATAAAAGACATCTTCCGAAATTTTAAAGTGAAGTGAGCGCATCTAACTTACCCAATACTGTCAAAGCCGTGGGTGTCCCGATCGGTGCGAGGGGGAATAACACCCGTCACCTCAATTATGAACCCAGTACATTATGTCCACGAACAATTTGGATCACACGTCTTTTCTAACTGTAATATTATTTTTGTAATAAATATCAATGGGTGAACGATACGGCACATCTCCCTTCTACCTACCGATTTTGAGCGTCGAATTCGAAATACCAGAAACTTGAGGGTTGTTTGACAGTACATCTTCCTCGTGAAATAATGTGGAAAGTCAACTTGATGCAACAAGGTAATTTTATTAATATATTCTTAGCTCGACATGTTTCGGGTACATACACCCATCATCAGGAGCATTAGATGTTGAGTTGTAGAATACTGTTTTCTGCACCGAGTTTTTGGATGAGTGGTGGTCTTGAGAGCCGCTGCGTGGGTCGTGTGTATGTACGGTGCGGATGGTGCCGAGCGAATCACGGTTTATCTGTATGTATCTCTCCGAAACTTTTCGTGGAATCAAAATGAAACGCCCACGACTTCGAACACACGGCACCATCCGCACCGTACACACGACCTACGCTGCGGCTCTCAAGACCACCACCTTTCCAAAAACTCAGTGCAGAAAACCATATGCTGCAACTCAACATCTAATGTTCCTGATGATGGGCATATGTACCCGAAACATGTCGAGCTAAGTATATGTAAATAAAATTACCTAGTTGCATCAAGTTGTAATTCCACTTTATTTCGAAGTACCAGAATTCTCTGGATTGGAAAATATGTTACTTTCAGAAGCCATGATACTTGCGTTAAATGGTATAACTGGTTCTGAAAACAAGGGCTGCATTAGTGAAGGCTGCAGTTGGATAGGCTTGAATGCCATCTTCCAGTTACAAAATACGATTATATATATGTTGGAGTCCAGTTGAAATATGATAGCACATGGCGACGCAGGAAGGGGAAGTGAAGGGAAACTGGAGAATGGAGTGGGTAACCAGTACTCTTCACACTACCTCAGAAGATGTTGTATCCAGCATTACTAGAGCTGATGCGCACACCTCGGCTGCCAGTAATCGGCCGAACTGACGCCCCTGCCGGTTTAAATGGACTCGTCCATTTCGTCGAAAGACGAAATCTGGTTTCTGCGCATGTGTCATCACATTTCAAACGCAGTCTATCTTATTGTCACACTTGGTTGACGGTGGACTGCCGTTATTTCTCATACTGTCACAGTAATTACGAGTGTAGTTAAGAATGCAATTTGAATGAAGTCATCCCGTTGTGCCAGCAAATAGCTTCGCTCACACCACGTGCTTTATATTGCATACAATAGCATTGTAGATAAGTTACCTAATAATATTATACGGTGTGAGACATATGGGATCCCAAATGCACAAAACAAAACCTGTAAAATGTTAAACGGTTCTTAGATCAGCCTGTCACAAGTCGAAACTTGTCGCAGTAATGTTATACTTTAAATGTTAGTTGTGTTGACGGAAACATATTGTAATAAGAATGCAATGTTTTCTTCTGTCACAAAACATCGCGGATGATTCTTTTAAGTTCTCACAGCCTTGTTGCTTGTAACACAAGTCTTTCAGTGCAACGCTTTGTTGTCGGTCAATAAGTTTCAGTCGTTCTGAAAGACAGTGTAAGCTTTATCTGCAGGGTCAAGTAGTCTTAAAATAATTCTACTTGGCCACGTGTACGTTACCACTGAGTAGTTAATAACAAGTCAAAAAAAGCGGTGGATGTCTTAAGTCAAACTTTCGTTTGAGAATAAATTCTGGCACAGAATTAATAGAACAAAATTTTAAGTAAGAACTTTTTTCAAGCATTGATACAAATGTCGCAAGAAATAGGTCAGAAATTCCCCCCTGTATTCACGATGTTCTACTTAAGAAATTTTACTTTTGAGATCAGGTGTCATGAACGATAATTTCGTAAACTTACTTAGCCTACATAAGCATATTTATGTAGTAATAAGACATAAATTTATCACTGCTCATGTCTTATGGTTATTTTTTATCATTACAGCACTCGGGGCAATAAACTCCATGCCGGTCAGAAAGCGTCATGACATGTCTGAGAACAGGTTTCATAATCTGGTATTACCATTACATACGCCTAGTTAGTGTCCCTCGGTTTGTCGTTTTATCTGTATGTATCTCTCCGAAATTTTCCATGGAACCAAAATGAAAAGCCTACGAATTCGAAAACATTTTTTACGTATAAAGTATAAAAGATTGCAGCATACATACTTTGTTTGTTTCAACGTATAGGACAGGGAGGCAGGAAGGTGGAAATGAGTGAGTGTTTGACGGAAAATGAACGGAATAAAAAGGAATAAGGAGATGCGGGGAAGGAGATAAATGTAAGAAAGGGATGAAGAGAAGACGAAGCCGAGGAAGATAAAACAGACACGATATGATAGTTTCTTTGAGAGAGTATGGTTGTACTAACTACATTGTATATATATATATATATATATGACAGAGTGAGAATGTATAATTAAAATAAGTTTTTCAGTGAACGACGTCATTATACAAAATATTGGTATGTCTCCCTGGCTAGTGTTATGTTCAGATTTAAAACCAGTAATTTCTGATAAAAACAAACTATAAAGAATAAAACACAGACAAGTGTGGGGCATCGAAATAGAGAGAAATAGCGGCAGCGCAGTAAATAATGGATGGAAACAGATTTATTAATTAAGACAAATAAGGAGCAGAAGATCCAAGACGAATTTAAGAAAACAACTCTAATATTTCATGAGGTTTCTAGAACACACACAACGACGCACCACAGTCCGTAGGAATCCTCTGGACGCGTGATCAGCTCGTCGCAGAGACTTAAACGTGACAACACATGCCACTCAAAATAGACAAACATCCATGCCCGGCGGGATTCAGACCCACAGTTCCGACAAAAGAACTGCGGCAGACACATGGCTTAGATTGCAGGACCACTGGAATCGGCCAGATTAATTATAATATATCCTTAATAATCAATAGTGTATCACATGTTATCATGTGTATCGTGCTATCGATCACGTATGATTTAAACTGTAAGTTATTCTGTCAATACTGAAAGAATATTATATAAATCAGCATTTTTTTTTTTTAAAATTTAGACTTGGGACTCCTGTCTATGCCTTAAATTAGGTCGAAAAGCCTATGATTTATCATATGTCAACAATATGATAAATCCAAGGATAAGAAATTTTGGATACCAGGTCGTCTAGTCGACTGAAGTTTGTATGATGGTTCCTAATACCGCTCTATGAAACGTCTTCACATCACATCGTACCGCCTAGAATTTTGAGGCGGCTCCAACATTTTTTGGAAAACTTGTCCACCTCTGTGTTAAGGGATAATTTATTACTAAGTTCATTTAGAGACACTCTCATAAATACACTACGTACAAAAGTAAAGCAAATCCTGTACAGTCCTATGAAAAGCTTAGAGAGTTCCAGCAGTTCATGGCTCACAGATTTCGAGAGAGTCGGCAAATGGAAATGATTAGGTTGTCAGCCCTACGCACCGGCCGCCTTTATCCTACAGGAAATATTCCTGGTAGTCATTTGTGTTAGAGACTGAGTCGACCCCAGGGCCATTGTGAGGCAGGAAGGATTATGTCAATACAAAATTCCACTGAAACCACCGGGAATTGAACTTGCCCCCACGCTGTATGTAACATAAATAATTTTTCTTTTTTGAATACGATACACTATGCGAAGTACAACAGAGCTGGGTTCATTTCTAAATTAACCATTCAAGAAACAGATAATATGTAAAGTCATAATGCACTTAAACTTTATGTAGGAACTGTGAGTCAAATTAAAATAAATCAATAGACCTACTGTAAAATATGCGGACGAAACTAACAACTTCTTTCATGCTTTGACGTCTGCGTTTCTGTGTAAGAGATTATTATCTAATTAATTTCTAAAAGACATTTGTGTGTAATAATACAGTGCTTCTTTCATTTCTTTGTGATTCGCATCTTCATCTTTTTACGAATCTCTTTCTTCACTTCATTATTATTTTTTTTCCCCATTTTGCTGGAACCCCCTCCTCCACAACTTTTCCTCCAACCCCAACGTCTCGACTCTTTCCCCTGAGAGCTTATTGGTAATTTCACAAGCGGCAACCGACGACCATTGCTACTTGCTCTCATAGAAAGAAAGAATCCCAACAGAATGCAACATTATAAACCTCTTTACTGGTCCGAAGAAAAGCTTGGAATATAAAAGTGACACATAGAACATACATGAATTCAGTAATCACTAGTAAAGTTACATCGTCTGAATTTCTAAAATAAACTTCTCTCATAGTTCAGGTCTTTTGAGATATCATGCCAGGTTGTATGGCAGTTAGGCACCAAAGCCGTGGTAGAGAATGGTGCTTATGTTACAAGACAGAAAGCCAAAAATTTATTTAAGATTTTTCCTCATTGCTTCTCCCTTAATCTACTCTTATGACGAACGGGCCCGTCCCTCCTAAACCATGTTAAAACTACCTCTATGCCAAACCGTACGACGTCACATCCCAGAAGACTGTAGTACTAGCAGGCATTGCCGAAAGAAATTTAAAGTTCCAAAATAGGGTTTGGAAGACAGCGGTTCAGCGTTCGTTGGGGTCAAGAATTTAAATTTCACAGTCTGGTGTCAATTCTGATACATGAAGAAAAATTCATTAACGTCAGGTCCAAATAACTGTGGAAGATTGGGCGCTCCTTGAATAGTTCACGGTCACTTAGTTGGGTAAAAGGAATTTTGTTGGTTTCTAGCTGTGACCATACAAACTTCAACTGACATTTTTCCAGAACAAATTTAACCCACTCTAAACATACAAAACCTCCTCTCAAATTTTTCTCCCCTTTTGTACCAAAGAGTGGAATAAAATTTCAGGCTTGTTTTCCTTCCAAGTTCTGTATTTGTTTCTCACATTCAACTTAAGCACCTAATATGTCTGCTATCGGTCTCAGGTTTCTTGGCTGAATCGCCCAAAAATCGGTTGTTAGGAGGAGTGTGCACTAGCCAGTACTGAAGTGTTGGTGATTCTTATATTGCAGAAATCAGTAGAAAGATTCAGGGATGCGACTTCACTAAGGAAAAGAAAACACGAAATTCATGCTGCTTAACGATATTTAACCAAGCAATGAAAAGAGGGAACAAAAAACACAAAAAATAACTAACTTGCTTAATTAAGAAATGAATAAATGAATTATTTGCCGAAAGACAGGCTGAATAAATAACAACCAGATTGACTGACTAACAAAGTTATTGACTAACGACTAACTAACTGACTAAGTTACTGACTAAAAGGCTAAGTAACTAACGGATTAATAAATGTGCCACTTTTTTGCCTGATTCAACTACAAATTCTACGTTTTCACATGAAGCAAAATGTATACTTCAGATACAATTCCAACAAAGTGAAATTATTTCAGATAAAGACTAAAGCCGCTAATAAAAATAGTGCCAATTTCAAGTATATTTTCATCATAAAGCTCCTAATTTTTTAAGTAACATGAGTCCAATGCTAAAATTGCATATCGTGGATATGTACCTAATATATATAGTTTTATATTTATTATAAAATGTAAATTGTTAATAATATTTGATATTCCGAACTTGTTCCAAGCATGCCAAAATCTCTTTCTGTCCATTACGATGGTTTGAGGAATATGTAAAAACAAACTCAAAAAATATTTATGTGCTTGCAGAGAAGCTACATTTTCCACCCTGATTTTACGCAGAAACTCTGCTCTACTTGTTAAATCATACCGATCCGTTGACCCCTCAGTCTTCTGCTGACACTTGGAGTTGCATTGTTACCGCACTGGACGCACAAGAATATTGTCCCCTGACAATAAGACTTCCTTTGAAAACACACTGGTGTGTTTGAGTGACTGAGTGAGACACAACACGATTCGAAGTAATACGATGTTATCGAATAGAATAGTCAGTATCGATTGCTATATTATCGAACACTGTCAATAGTTGCTGTATTTCGGCAGAGTGGCATTTGTTTATTACGTCGGATCTTCATATTACTCGCACGAGCCTAGCAGAATTAGGGTTTTAGTAGTAGTAGTAGTAGTAGTAGTAGTAGTAGTAGTAGTAGTAGTAGTAGTAATAGTAATAGTAGATAAAAACTTAAAAACACGGTGTTGAGGAGATTATTTGGACCTAGGAGGGACGAGGTAACGGGGGAATGGAGGAGATTGCATAAGGAGGAGCTAAATGATTTGTACACCTCACCCAATATTGTGCGGGTGATAAAATCGAGAAGAATGAGATGGGTTGGGCATGTGGCG
>Ga0123353_10014000_pt1 | contig 11535 bp, 6 predicted proteins | sample TergutLab28metaG_3_FD_92763 | JGI IMG/M metagenome (GOLD analysis project Ga0123353, IMG submission 92763) | Labiotermes labralis P3 segment gut microbial communities from Petit-Saut dam, French Guiana - Lab288 P3 | ecosystem: Host-associated > Arthropoda: Insects > Digestive system > Gut ... | reverse complement strand
GCTGACGACGACATGTTTCGGCCACTGTGGGCCATCTTCAGGTCACAAAAATGTATATAGAGGGAAACTATACAGAGTATAATCATAGTATAGGTGCATATTCTAAACTTTAGTTTAGAATATGCACTAAAGTTTAGAATATGCACCTACACTTTGATCATACTCTGTATAGCTTTCCTCTATATACATTTTTGTGACCTGAAGATGGCCCACAGTGGCCGAAACATGTCGTCAGCATAATAAAGTAGGATACAAGACAGTTGTGTTTTGACATACTCCACCTCCTCCGTAATTGCTTATAACACAACGGGGATGATGCACCTAGATATTATAGGAAGTAATTGCCTGGGTCTGTCATCATAAAAGAACTGCGTCTAGAGAACACTGACAGTGAGTAATATGAGTTACAGGACAATAAATATTAGTAGAGTGTTTCTTAAATTTCACTGATTGTGGTCATTTCAGGACTTCTGCATGTGAGATCTACTGAAGTTCCTTCTACTTGCAAAAAGTGTTCGGAAAACAGTGTAGAATGATTTGAGAAAGACGGTAAAATGTAGCACAGAATTTTAAACATACAGGGCGAATAGTGAAAAACAAAGAGACGTTGTAAGGGATATTTTTGGATCACTAAGGGCTTTGTGTTTCTTAATGTTTAAAAAGTGCGTTACGTGCATTTGAAGAGAACTTTAGAGACTGTGTGACGTTCTTGATGTACAGTACCTGCTTAGGAGACTTGCGGCAAGGACTGTTCATCTTCTTCAGAGCATCCAGACGGCCCTGGAACCCATCACGCCTCGTATCCACTGCATTCCGAGGGTATCTTTTCCTACGGACAAAGCGGCCGGGGCGTGACTCTCACCAGTCATGTTCATCTCATGCTGAGTTTAAGAATGATGTAGTTCCTCCAGTTTTCGCCGCAGTACTGAGTTTGGTTATTATTGGAAAAGACAGGTGGTGTGTACATACAATTATTTGTATAATTTGTTGTGGTAACCTTGAATAGGGTTGGCGGTGATAGCGTAGCCGGTATAGCGACCCGCCACAGGCTGGACGGTGCGGGGATCGAATGCCAGTGTGGTCGAGATATTTCGTGCCCGTCCAAACAGGCTGTGAGTCACACCGGATCATTCCTGGTACTAAAGCGGCTGGGGCGTAGCATTGACCACCCACCCATGTAGCGTTGAGGTTAAAGAAAACGTAGATCTGTACCTCAACTCCCTCTCTGAACCTTCGTGGCCCTATTCTGGGGTGAATTTTGCCTTTTTAACCTCGAGTAGGTAAACAAAGTTCTGTGTATTTGGTATTTTTATTCGTTCCCTTGATCCACTGTATTATCAAATGAGATAAGAGAAGGAGAGTGCTATTTCGTAGGTTTGTTTGAAGTATGTGTGTAATTCATAATTTAAATTTTATGAAATTCAATAATTTTTGTATCAGGCATTTAAGACTCCGCATATATATATATATAGGTGAAGCCTCTTAAAGTAAAATGACAGCTCTGATTCATTGCGGTATAAATTTATCGCGGTTCTGTCTCTTTATACGTGAGCCTCAAATACGCAAATTAAAAAAGAATCCATTTGTCAAGGGCTGTGCAAATATCGGGTCACAGTCAGTCATGTCACATCGGCAAATTCTGCCACTTCGTTTAAAGTCGTGTTATGGTAGCTCCGAATTGCCTAGTTAGGATGTAGAGTGGATAAGAATGTGTGCAATCAATCAAGTCCCGACATTCAGGTTTATTCCCAACTAACTGCACTGTTGGTTTTACTGCTTCTGCAATGTAAAATATTAAATTCCGACATTGTTTAACGAATCGCTGTAAGTACGATTTGTTGGACTCAGTCAGAGCAAGCTGCAGTCATGTGGTTAACAGATCGTTGTAATCGTGATTAATATGGGGGGTGGCGTTACTAGAAAATGCTCATCTTGAAATTCTTAGCGTGTGTTTATAGATTTTTTCCGCAAAAGGTGTCGAAAATAGAACGAATTCTTTTAAGGCTAGATGTAAGAAGACACGTTTGTACACGTGGTGTGCGGAACGCATATTACCTGAATGGTAATCGTTTGTCACAAGCAGATCGGTCGATAGGAAAATAGGAAGGGAAGCTTAATTTAAAATAGGGGTGCAGGATTTATATATATTATTATACTAGCTTTATCGTTGCACCGTGCATTTCGTAGAGTCATTTAATTAGCACACCAACTAATGTACATACATAAAATTTCACATTAAAACATTTAAAATCCTTCCAACATGTTTCGATCTTAAGATCATCTTCAGGGAGCTATATTGTTCCTTGTTAAAGTCACATTTGTGACAAATGTGACTTTAACAAGGAACAGTATAGCTCCCTGAAGATGATCTTAGGATCGAAACATGTTGGAGCGATTTTAAGTGTTTTAATGTGAAATTTTATGTATGTACATTAGTTGCTGTGCTAATTAAATGATAATATTATACTGTTATGTATTAGTCCATATTCATTCACGGATTAGTGTTCTTTGCGTAGATTAATTTACTATGCATATCGGCGAATACGTCTTTGGTGTTCTCGTGCCAAAGATCAGTTTTTACGGCGCTAGACTTGAAGTTTATCAGTATACTAGAGCGGGAGTGCTCTCCGGTTACATCATAATTGAGGCACCGGAGGTAACCAGTATTATCATTTTAGGCACTACATGTTACTCTTCTTTACATTTGATTGGTAATTTAGTAAAATTTGACCTTGTAGCAAAGGAGATTATTATGGACAACATTTATATTTAAGTCGCGGAATAAAAAATGAATTCAACCAGTTGAAATGTTTTTGTAATGTGAGGTGTGAAACACGCATGCAACCTTTGTGTGCATAGTTACAAATTAGACTGTAGATTGGCCGATAAGAATAACAGTAGTACTGTGTTCGGCCGTTGTAAATTTGAGGTCTGGGTGCAGTTCCATTCGGAAACCACACATAACTTTTGTTTCCTTTTTGTGTTGTAGAGGCCTTGCGTTGAGTTAATTTCCCAATCAATGAATCCTAGCAAAGTCTATAAACTTCATAGTTTCAGAATCTAATTCTGATCTGGAAAATGTCAGTGGGTAAACGATCCCATTACAGGCCTGGACAGGCCCTGAGGGTTCCGGAAGTTTGAGGCTCCCAGATTTCAAGACAATCGGCACCTGAAGGTGGTAAGGTTGTCAGCACTACGCACCGGACGCCTTTACCCCCTGGAAATATTTCTAGTACTTATTTCTTTTAGAGGCGTCAAACCCAGGACCATATTGCGGCCGGAAGGATTATGTCAGTGACATCATCGTGCATCGAATCCACAAGCTTCCGGCTTGTAGCGCAGTGCCTCAACCAACTGCGCTCCCGCGTGCCCCGTGTAGGCCTGTAGGAGCGAATATTTAATATGCCCAGCTAGCCAATTAACTGTGGGTTGCTTTGCGGTTGTTACGTAACTCATTTCTCGTCGCTGTTATCATTGGAAGTTACTGTCTTCGATGAAAGGATGATTATGGGTGCCGTGTTTGGAGGAAGGAAAGTCGAATTTTGAAATAGTTTGACGAATCCATGTAAACTATGAAAACTCTAGACCAAGATAACGAACTGAAGCGAGCTGGGATGCAGTGTGTTTTTAAGGAAGTATACTTCTGTTACTAACTTATATTACAAGGGGAATAGGTAACCTTATTGTCAAGGCAGGCCCATGATTATAACTACTACCAAAATGAAGGAAACAAAGAAGTTGCTCCTGTATTAGCATATTGAGCAAGGGAAAGTATTATGGGGGGGGGGAACTATTTTCTCTGCAGGGAAAAGTTGTAACAGGGCACTAATCCCCCTCCCTCTGTTTATTTGGCTTTGGCGCTTTGGATGCAAATTGTACAGTCCCGTGTGTTATTTGCATTTTACAGTCCCGTGCTAAAATATGTGAGCCACTGGATCGGTTATGCTTGTGTGATAATGGATCGCTATCGTCATAGGTAAGGTAGCTAGTTGTCGAGTATGGATCATAAGACAGCATTTACCGCCGTTAAAGCCAAACTCTCACAAATATGATGAACTTACAACTGATAACCAACAAGATGCAACTATTTTGATTTATTTACTTTAATCAGCTCTACATGTTTCGGGCGATGTTTTAGTCCATCATAAGGAGCATATCACTGTTCACTACAGCTTCTGGTAATGTCCACCGATGTTGCTGCTGGCTGGTGTAGCGTACGCAACATCGGTGGGCATTACCAGCAGCTGTAGTTACAGTGATATGCTTCTGATGATGGGCTAAAACATCGCCCGAAACATGTAGAGCTGATTAAAGTAAATAAATCAAAATAGTTGCATCTTGTTGGTTATCAATTGTAATTGTACTGGCGATGCACGGAAACACGAACGTTAAATAATGAACTTGTTTGTTTGTATCGTACATTACTAACTTTATTAGTCGCGTTTGCTTAGTCGCGAAAAGCGCCTATTAGCTTCGTCATCTTAGGCAGTCTGACCGCATGTATCATTGCGGCTTCCACTGTAAGGATTTATTTGAAATTTGATATTGCCGACTTTTACGAAAATCTGTCGAGAAAATCCCAACTGTTTATTGTTGCCGGCGACATTAAATGACCATAAAATCGCTAGCTTTGAATGATGTCGTGTCAGGATGTTAGGTTGTCCGAAGAGGAGGTATAAAGAGCATGCGAACGCGCCACATTGCCTGAATTGTTCTGTTCTTTAAATGGTGATGGAATATGTCTCCTGAAATTGAGGCAAGTGACTGGACTACTGTACACGCTGCAGGTGCTAGATTAGTGAATGTGGAACATGAGTGGCGTGGTAGATGACAGAGGAAAAGCTAATGACTGGGAGCGAAACTTACCCCAGTGTCAGTTTGTCCACCAGAAATCAGACAGAAATGCGTCATGAACCGCCCCGCGAGCCGGCCGGTGCCTCCGCGGCCAGCACCCTGAGCAGCGGCACATTGTTGCTTGTGTGCGTGCTGTTGTGACGTTTGTGTTCCTGTCTCGGCATCATTTGCACTAAGCATAACTGGAATATCCATCTACGTGGTTCATCTCTGAAAATACTGAATAGATATCGATGAAGTTTTTCATCGGTTTATAAACGAATTTAGTTTTGGCTCGTGTCGTTCCGACATAATTGCTACTTTTACGTGGAGGCTACAGTGACCTGTACAAAAAACCCCTTGTATACCGAACAACTAACTGCATGGAATCATTCTCTACGCCATGCAACTCAAGAAGTTGGTACAGTATGTTTAAATAAGAAAGAGTAACGCTGCTCCAGATGTACATACAATCGAATAAATAAGATATTGTTCCTTGATGATATTAAGAATTTAAAGGAAACAGTCGTGGCCTATTTTAATATATAACTATCACCGAGTATTTGCAGTCGCAATTAGGCACTGGATTGAGTGACCACGCAGTGACATCTGCCTGTAGCAGAACAGCAAGGAACCATATTTTTTTTTCCGTAGCAAGCAGATTATACTGTATGCATGTGCTTGAAGTTAAAAGATTTTGCTGAAAAGGCTGACGTTCTTTAACCATAATATGTACATTCGTCGTTATGGCCGCTAGTACGATGAAGTTTTCTGCATGTAAGTTGACCTCGAAGCTTGATTTTCAATGAATATTTTCGCTCTGCAAATTGCGTCAAATACTTCAGTCAAGGTAGAGGTGTAACATTTCTTACGCCGGTTCCTCGGGATTGTAAACGCTCTTCACTAAAGAAGGTGGTTTCAATCTTGCACGTGTTCCATTTAAGACAGCTTTCACTGTACATTTTTAAACTATTTTTTTTTAAATTCCAAATTTAATTTGGATTCATGTGAAGACAACCCAACTTGATGCACAACTTATTCTTAGTATATTTCGTCAACCTCTACATGTTTAGAGCGTATCTAGGCCCATCATCAGGAGGTACAACCGTATGTATACAACAACTGGTACTTATTATTTTTTTTTAGATGACTGTCTGTTGTCCTGGACAAGGACCAGGAACGGGACCAGGACAACAGTTAGATAAAAAGAATATTAAGTACCAATTGTTGTATACATACGGTTGTACCTCCTGATGATGGGCCTAGATACGCCCGAAACATGTAGAGGTTGACAACATATACTAAGAATAAGCTGTGCATCAAGTTGGTTTTTCTTTATGCGATTATATCGGAATGCACGGTCAACAAAACATAAGATTTATTTTGTATTGTAGGTATCTCACATGTTTCCACACAGGATATTAAAAGACATACTTTTCTTTGTAATTAATTAATTAATTTAATCCAATTGTATTTTTTATTGTGTCAGATTTACATTGATTGTAAAATAAAAACATTGAGTATGGCAGAGCGAACTGCACGATGTGAATCCTTTCGGTAAGTACTCCTGGAAGTAGAGTCATATCAGCAGCCCAGTGTCCAGCGTGCCTGTGGAGGAGGAATGCTCTACTTGAAGTGCCCCTTTTCATTACTTGTCCAATTCTTCGCCGTATGCACGCACATTAAAGGAAGTGGTATGAACACACAGCGTCTCTCTCTCTTTGTCCGTCCGTTGATTTATCTTGCATATTGAAGTGGTCAGCCTTTTAGTAAAGTCCCCCTCTCTGTGTCCCTAAGTTTTTACTCTTTCCGGTGAGAGTATCAATTCACCTTGACCTCGCTGGTCACAGTATGGGTTAATGAAGTTACTTAGCAATGTGACAAGACCCCCGTTTTACAAGTCTACCAATGTAATGTACATTTTTACTGCACAAAGAAGTGAGATAACGCACTGCTCCAAACTCATTCGTCACCGCCGTAAAGTTGTGTGCTAGTAATTATAGCAGCAAACGAAATGCATACATCCAGAACTACCCTGTGACACGATATTCTGTATGTGGTAATGTTGTTTAGTTTATTGCTGGTCTAAAATAAAGTGGTTACCACGTTTATGATAAGGTTATTATTAAACGCATAACAGAATAGTAATAGTTACTGAATGGGTTAGTGTAGAGGCCAAACTGTCCTCGCAATCGTGTGTTCGAGGGATGGGTAGTCGGAACCTCAGTTGTCTTTAGCCATCCTGACAAGTTTTTCTTTGCTTTCCTCATTATCTCCAGGCAAATGTCTGTCTCATACCTCGGATAGGCTTAGTTTGCTTCTTTTCAGATTCCTTACATTTCAACAATCAACCTGTCACTCGACTCTATATAGGCTGAGTTACTGACAGTTGTAAAACAAACAACAAAAAATAGTAAATTTTGATGTATTGCTGACCGTGCATCTCAGTATAATCTTAGCAATTAACCAACTTGATGCAAAAATGCTTTATTTTAATACATTTGTTACATTCCTCTACATGTTTCGAGCACTGTGTGCTCGAAACATGTAGAGGAGTATAATAAACGTATTATTAAAGAAGATTTTGTGCATCAAGTTGGTTAATTGCTAAGAAAAATATAATAATTTGTCAATTTTTCAAAATCGTACATGCCTGTCCTTAGACGTGAACGTCCCGTTATCATCTTATTTTCTTTCTAATGACTTTAGGATATTAGGAAATGCTAAAGGGGATTTGTAACATCTGAAGTTGTTCACAAACTGGTATCGGGGGACTCGGGTAAGGAAGGCTACTTTTACATGTATAAAAGAGTGATTTAAGAAATGTCGATTTATGTCAAGGACGGAAGGTAAGCTGCATTTTGGACTGTTCTGAATCTCTCGTTTTGTTCAGGATTTAGTGAAGAAAGATAGGCGAAGGCATTAAGCTAAAGGACAGCGTAATCGCATGTAATATATTTTGTTTAAAACCTTCATTAAACTTTGCAGATATTCATATTTTTTGTGTAATGGTAATTTAGACTGTAAAATTGTGAGAATGGTGGAGGATTACAGAACGTACGAAAGAACACTAACTTTGTCTGCAAATTGCTCTGTATCTGTGTAGGAGTTGGAACGTTTATGACAAATATTTTGTAATTGCTTTTGGAGCAATACATTATGAACGATAATGACGTTGTTCGTAACGATGATACAAACACTTTTTAGGGCATGGTGCCAGTTTATTTTTTTTGCTTTCCTTCTCAGAATATAAGGAGCATCGGCAGAGCGTATACACACAAGCAATTTAAGTGATTTATAAAAGTTTAAGAAGTTTGTAAAGGAAGGAAAACTCATCAGAACGTACGTGTAGTCTTAACCGAAGAATGCAAATAACCCCTGGAAAATTTAGAATATATATAAAGGTCTAGTGTTGTCAGGATTTTATAGGAAAATCCATATAGATTTTCGGGTCATTTAGCTATAGGTGCAGATTGTTTTCAAAATGTTTATAATAATTGAAGCAACCGCGTTTCTTTACGTACTGGAATTATGTCCCAATGAAGCGCAATGTTTACTATACGAATTTCTGTTTTAACGTTAAGAGTAGCCGAATTATTGGTCACATAGTGTGTTTCTGTGTTTCGTATAATATAAAACAGCTATTTTGTGTAATGAAGATGCAGTGTGTTTTCTGTGATTTAAAACTGAATCTTGAAGTACTGAATAAATTTCTTGCTTGGAAGGGTGAAAAAAACATCCTTCTATGTGGTCCAGTAAGTACTCCTACATATCTATGAATACATGTGAAAGGTAGTGTATTTGGGGAGTGGTTTTAACGGTGCTTGAGGTACGGTAATGTTGTTACGCAGTATATGAAATGGGGATTGGAAGTTTCTTTATTTGTGATCCAGATACGCAACACGTTGACGTACTTTCGAAGTTCGTGGTCTGTCCTGTTTAGAGGGAAGATCAGTTGTGAACTTAAAAATTCGGAGGAATTGCTGTGTGGAATTTTGACGTCATGTGAAATTGGTGAGAGATTGTTGCCAGTTGTTAGAAACGCCAAAAATTATTTTTAATGTGTGTGTGTGCGCGCATATATATATATATATATATATACACACACACACACACACATATTATATAGACGAGTGTTCTTATGCGTGGAAATTGTTTTCCTGGTTGGTGCTATTGTTGTCGAATACGCGTGAAACAAGAAAATTTTAACATTCAGTTAAAGAAGGGGTTACCTTCTGGAAGGCAAAACATTTCGACCTTCCAGGATTGACACGTGAACGCTAAATAAGAAACCAACAAAAGAGATAATAAATAAAAGCACCGAAGTCGTATTTGTATTATACGCTAATGAAGGGTGACTGTGGATGAGGCTGCAGCTTGCTTAACACCGTTGTCTGGGTGGTCTTCAGTGTTAGATGATTCAGAAAGCACAAGTGAAGACAGTAGGATGAAATAAAACCGCGGTTGTTCGAAAAGGCACTTAACAAAATTATGAAAATCGACCGTCACGTGTAGGATATTCTAAAAGGTCTGCCGTTAGTGAAGGTTTACCTTGTTACCCTGGGTAACGTTTGCTCGTGTTAGTGCTTCGTGTCTCCACAAATGTGTACGGTTTCACGAGCACAAGCGGCACGAGTTGTGCGGGGGTGGGGGGTGGGGATGGGGTTGGTAGGCGAAGAAGGAAGTGATAGTACTTTCCTACCCATTGCACCCAGATTTCGGAAAGAACATTGTTTTTTTATGTTTAATGTTATATCTTCATCTTACATGATTAAAAATCTCCTTTCTGGGATTGTCAAACTTTTTCATGTTGCAGCAATTTTGTACTCTGGACTGTGAAAATTAATGAAGCTATAAAAGAAACCAAACATCCTCATTCATTAAAACTTGCCTCCGCTAACTCCCTTCTTGTGTAGTTTCTGCTGTACAGGCCTATAGCTTCTGATCTAATTACAACTTCTCCATCATTTGGCTTTAACGCGATCTCGAGAGGCGGTATAAGACTTCAAGATATCTTGTAATTAATTTTCTTGCAAGTCATCAAGAGATTACTCTTTTTCTTCTTGGTTACGTATTTGGTGCGGCTTCTAATTTAAGTATCTATATGCTATACTCTGGACAAACTGAGGCGTTGGGGAAAGGGGGAACAAAATTCCCGTTCTCCTCGTACTGCAGCTTTTCACTTTCACAAACTTCGGGAGAGTGACCTTTAGCTATACAAAATCTTATTGCATTCGTAAGTAATGGAATTTCCTAGGGCTTAAAACATGGCGTTGTAAACTTGCCTCTCCAATTCCACTCCTTATGAAACGAAAGCAAGAGAACTTTTGTGTTAAAAAAGCATAGACGATAATTTATTCGAAAGAATATCCAGCTGTCATCTAAAATGAATTCCCATGGCATCTGTTTTCGTCGACGTATTTTTGCATTCTAACGTTTCTGGTCACGAGTTTTCAGATAAAATATGGAACATGTTGCAGTGGAGTGGTCTCAGGCTAGACTGACAGAAGGTAATTTAAGGTGATGTGTGGTCCGTCGTTCAGTTAGTGCAGCCGCTAACAAGAAATTGATGTTAGAAATACAGAACTAATTCTGTGGAGCAGAAACAAACAACCTGGTTCAGTTAGCAGCACTCCTGCTTCCGCATTCGGGAGCTAACATCATGAGTAAATGTTAAATTTACCATCTGTCTCGTAAATTCATCTGTAGAAGAAAGTGCCCAGAGGAAATTGGGTGTTCAAATATGCGAAATATCTCGCTAAATATACGTGGTCCTGTTTTTTCAAAGCATTCTTTATAATTCTGAGCACAAATGAATATCTCTTAAATGTGATTAGGAAGAACTCAACTAACATGAAATTTTAGTTAAAAAAGAAACCGTTATAAAGTAACTGACTGTCAACAGTTGTACTGTACCGAAAAAAGAAAACTCATATACCCATAACAACCCAGGACATTCCTAAGCATATAACACTTCTGGGACATTCGATCTGCTATTTTTCTTGTATGTTTTCCTCCTTAACAGTAGCAACAGGTATACAGTCTATAATTTTCGTTCATTTTTCCGTCTTTTCGTACCTCACAGAACACACAGTCTGTCTCAGTCGTTGTTTTCATATCGTCAGCTGTTTCTTTGGCTTCAATGTATATCGGGTGTTCTTAGAGTGTCAACGCTTCTTCGACCTTAGGTCGTACCTTGTGGAAAACCAAGTGCGTTAGAAAGAGCAATGACGTACATGTACGTAGGTCTTCTTATACAGCAGCTGTGTTATTACTTACTATTTTCGGAGTGTGTCGACGAATACGGACGGCCGGACATGACGAGGCTGATAACCACGTCTACCAACTGCTTTCCGACAGCGCCGAAACACATTTTATCGTTACTGGATATCGCAGATTGATAGGATGTCTATAATTTTTAGTTTCGTGTAAAGTTGTTTTTCACTGCCGAGTTTGAGGTGGAATGTATCTGGAAACCAAGGCGGACGTCCATGATCTGCTAAGCATCAATCTGGATGCTGGAATGCTGGCCTCTTTGATCAGGTTTTCTCCTCCTCCTCCTACCACTATTACTACTACTACTACTACTACTACTACTACCACCAGTACCACTGCTACCATACCAATACTACTACTACTGCCACAACTACTACTACTACCAGTACTACTACTACTACTACTACAAGTACCACTACTACCACT
>Ga0123353_10013999_pt1 | contig 11535 bp, 12 predicted proteins | sample TergutLab28metaG_3_FD_92763 | JGI IMG/M metagenome (GOLD analysis project Ga0123353, IMG submission 92763) | Labiotermes labralis P3 segment gut microbial communities from Petit-Saut dam, French Guiana - Lab288 P3 | ecosystem: Host-associated > Arthropoda: Insects > Digestive system > Gut ... | reverse complement strand
AGATTGTCGTGGGCGTGATCGGTTGATGTCATGAAAAATCCCCTTTAAGCTAAAAAGGGATTCTGCAAAAATTCAACCGAAAAGGCAAGAGCAATTCCGCCCCTTTTTAGAAAACGCTCCCGGAACAGAGGCATTTTACCATGAAAAAGAAAATTTTGAATGCCCTAAAAGGGTTATGCAGCATGAACATTTCCATTTTGAGCAACCTTTTCACGAGGGTTGAAAACAAACACTATTACTACGCTCCTGTTATTAACGTCCTTGACGAAGAACAGGCAATGCGGGTGATAAAAGAGTGTCCCGATACCCACGTCGTCGAGAAAGAAACGATTGGCGTGGTTAAAGAGGAAGTGGTACAGTAGATATGGGATTATTGGACAGTGTTTTTTCAGGAGAAAAGAGCGTAACGGCAGTGCTGGCAGATACGTTTGCCGGAAATGCAATGATCGTCTGTCCCGGAGAACTGGGGGCATATGATCCCGAAACGAACACATACGACCAAACGATTCCAGTCGAATATCACGTCAAATTTATACAGGAGACATTGAAATGGAACGTGCTTACACACGTCGACGGTGTACAAATTGAGGCTGGGGATTTGGTCGGTTCGATTCCGGCTTTTCAAATCAAAGTCCCGCTTCGGCGACGGGTGGACAAGTTTTGTAACAATGGAGTGAATTACCTTATCGTATCAACAGAGGAAATCAGTTCGGGAGACGAAACCGCTCTTGTACGAATCCTTTGTAAGAAAATGGAATGAAACGGAGACAATAAATGACATTTGATGCCGACTTAAACAGGGCAGCCAAAAACTTTCAGCGTGATGCCAACGCAAGAGTTAGGCGGGTTGCGCTTGCGGCGTTGCGGCAGATAGACGAAGGCTCACCAGTTGACAAAGGAACCTTTGCGGCGAACTGGGTAGCATCAATCGGCACCATCGACCGATCATGCGACTTGTCAAAAACAAAGAAGGATAGACCGGAAACAATGTCGAAAGCAAGTGCGGTGATTACCAGCGGGGCGAAAGTGGGAACAACGGTTTATATTTCCAATTCCGTGCCGTATGCTGGCAAGTTGGAAGATGGGTACAGCCCCCAAGCACCGGCGGGAATCGTTGCACCGGCAGTCACGGTTATCAAAAATGCGATAGGGTCAGGGAGATTATGATGATGAATTACGAAACGGTTTATCAGACAGTGCGGACGAAGTTGCAGGTATTAGTACCAGATGCCACCATTCGCTTGCCGAATGAACCTCCCGCCAAATCGACCGATACAAACATCGATGTTTCTGTTACGGAAATTGACAATAACATTTTCACAGAGGAAGAGACCAAGCGGGACATATCGATCAACCTTTTGCTTTCTGTTCGGGTTAGCACCGGAACAAAGAGCATACACAATATAGCCTCTCGAATTGTAACGGCATTTAATCCGTTGCAAGGCGGGAGTTTTTGGACTGGCGAAACTGACGGACGTGGACATTTTGTAAGAATCACATCCGCCGGTCAGAGGCAACCGAACATTACTGATACACAATATCAGATCAATGTAAGAATTTTGGCAACCATTTACACCTAAAGGAGATTTCACTATGGCTCAAATTATTTCAACTGACAAATTCAAGAGCGGCTACAATGCAGAAGTATTGCTTATACCGGTTACGGTTGTTAACACCGCCGCCGGAACCGACACGATTCGTCTGCATGTTGTAGGCAATAAAACATTACCCGGTCTTGCCGAAGCCGAAAACTGGACGGTCAGTATCGATGATCGAGAACAGGAAATTGCCGAAACGATAGTCGGCAAATTCGGTGGTATTTCGCCGTTAAGTTTCGAGGTTCTGTATGACCCGATACTACTCGAAAAACTTGTCGCTCACGCCAAGACGATGTTCATGGTACAGATCGTTTACGACGACGCAGAGTACACTGACACATATGTCATCGACGTAAAGAAGTGTTTCCTCACGACACCCGGTTCAACCAGTGGAGCGGCGAACAATTCTGCTCCGAATATGACCGTTACACTGCAACCACGAGGTGGTGGAAAGTTAGCGGACTGTATTGACGTAACGAAAGTTCCACGTGCGTAGGAAACGGCGGTTGATCGAGGATTTCGTGATGTGGCACTTTTAACAACCCCTAACAAAAAGGAGAATGGGAATGACGTTTGATCCTGAAAAATGGATAAAAGAATCGTGGAAAAGCGATGACGAAAAGACGATAAAAATCGCCGGTGAAGATGTTCGAATCCGGCGGTTGAAAGGGACGCAATGGGAGCAATACCTACGAGCCGCCAGCGGTCGGAGTGAAGACTCCGCTATGGTCGTCGTTTTGCAACATGGGTTAGTAAAACCATTTGGGCAGTACACATACGAGCAGATGGCGAAATTCTATGATGCCAGTCCTGTAATGGCGGATCGTATTGCAGGTGCGATTTTGGAATTCACTAACCAACAGTTCGACGCAGAATTGAAGGTTTTGGAGGACGCAGAAAAAAACTCCGCAACGACCGATACCTCGTTACCTTCTACCGATGGTGCAGAGAATACGGTCAAGACCCACAATCCGCCGTCGTCAGCCGAGCAGAACTGCTCCGATTTGAACGCTACAAGTGGCTAGAAACACAAGGTACATTTTTCGATGACAAGGGACAGTATTTATTGTCCGCTCTGTGTAGAATGAACATGGCACTTCTTGCCTTTAAGGGGGTGCCGTTTGAAGAGTCGAATGCGTGGTTTTGTAATCCTGCCAATGTTCGCATGCGGCTGCCCACAGAAGAGGAACTGCAAAAGATTGCAGAAAAGGATGCAAAGAATGAAAAACTGCTTTATCGTGGCTTGATTGCTCTTGCAAAAGGTAATGGCGTGAATGTAAAAACGATGTCCAGAGAAGAGTTTAACAAAAAAATGAAAGATGTCCGATAATGTATCAACCCTTGCATTAGCACTGGAAAGCAACCAGTTTAATGCCGGTCTTCGGCACTCGCAGACATTGATGCGCAGTCTCGGTGCGGAGAGCGGTTCGCTTACGACTGTTTTACAGCGGACAGGTGCGGCGATGGCGGGACTGGTGGTCGGCAGTAAAGCGATGGGTGCGTTGACCTCTTCGATCCGGGCGGCTTCGGCTTATCGTGAGGATTTAGCACAGTTTGACCATGTGATGCGGAACGTCACGAAGACGGCGGATAACATGGTGAAAACCTTGACTTCGGACGCTTTTGGTCGCACGAACATGCAAGCCCGGCAGATGCTGATGGGCATGACCAGTCTCGCAAAGGGCATGGGCATTACGGACAAAGCCGCCGTTGAACTATCCGGGAAATTTTCCAAGATGGCGATTGACATGGGAAGTTTCCAGATGCGTGATCCCGATGCGATCATGGGTGCTTTTCAGTCGGCATTGATGGGGAACACGATGGCATTGCGAAGTTACCAAGTGCATCTCAGTGAAGCGACGCTCAAGGAAACAATTGCGGCGAATGCCAAAAAGGGAATGGTTTTTGCAAGCGCACGTCAAGCCCGTGCCTACGCGGTTTTGACAGAGGCACAAAAACAGCAAGCGGATGCCATCGGGGACTATGCCGTCGAAGCCGCCAATTTCGGTAATCAGTTGCGAAAGTTTTACGGTGGTCTTTCCGAATTACCCGCTCTGTTCGGAAAAGGTCTGTTGGAACCTGCGAATGAATTTTTGAAGGTTGCCAACAGTGCGATTGACACGATGCGCAAATGGGACGAGTCGACGTGGAAATTCATATCGACGGCAACGGCACTCGGTACGGCAGTGGGAATCGGTGCTGCTGGCTATGTGACATTGAAAGCAGCAGTCGGTGCTTATACTATAGCCAAAGGATTTGCTACGGCGGCATCGGCGGCACAAACTGCCGCTACTGGAAAACAGACTATCGCTACCGCTGGTGCGACGGCGGCGATTACTGCTGAAACAGCGGCATTGACTGCGAACACTGCTGCGAGAACGGCAAACGCAAAGGCTGCGGCGGCGGGTCGGGTAGCGACGATGGATCGCTGGAATACTAGCGTTGCCAAAGCAAGAGTGGTCGCCGAAAGCGGTTTTGGCAACATGCCGTCAAGCCGGGATGAAAAGATGTTTTTGTGGAATGCCAATGTGTCCGGCGCAAAGGACGAAACAGCGGCACGGATGCGCAATCGTCAAATGATGAGGAATCGCTGGGATTCAAAAGTCGCAGCGGTTCGGAATACGGGGCGGACGGGCACTGCAACGGATGCTCTTGCAGTGAACGTACTTGGCACCGGATCGTGGAGGAATAAAAAAATCACGCATCGCAGTGTGACCAGTCAACATGGTGCATCCCGCCGCTCACGGGCGTACATCAATGCGATGGCAATCAAGAGAAGGGGGAATGCACGGAGAAGGCAACATCTGTACAACGCTCCCACACGCGGATTGCGCCGTGTCGGACGTGGCATCGGCGGTGTTGCGGCGGCGACGGTCGGACGCTTGCCCGGCGCAGGGTTGATTACGGGGCTTGTCAAGCAGATCGGCGGTGTGATCGTGCGCCTCGCACCAACTTTTTTTACCCGACTCGGCACGATGGCACTCACCGCCATCAATCCGATTGGCTGGGGCGTGGCGATTTTGACCGGACTGTCAGTAGTCGGAAATTATTTGCCGACGCTGATGTACAAGGCGTATGATGGTTTTGTGTCGCTGTTCTCCTCTGAAAACATGCAAAAGATTTGGGATACCTTTTCGACGTTGGCAGTCACATGTTGGAACAAAACCTTCGAATACATTGGGAAGGGATTTTATGGCATTGGACTCGTTGCCGAAAGTATTTTTTACACTGCCGTCAATACGCTGGGGAATTTGTTCAGCGGATTGATTTATCGGATTTCAGGTGGATTGGTAAATCTTGGGACGTTTGAATACAAGTCGTCAGGCTACGCCGCTTATGAACAGCAGAAGAAAACCAACGAGATGCAAGCCCGGTTGGACGATCAGCGGGCGGAGCAGGCAAAGATCGAAAAGCGGATTTCCGAAATTCGTGGAAAAGTCGTCGAGCAAGAACGGCTGTGGTTGGACAAGGAATTGGATATCATGAAAAAACGTAGCGAATTAGCCGAAGGGCGTTTTGATTCGTATGCAAAAGAAGATTCGTTAGCATTGAAACTGCCCATAACGGAAATGCTCGCCAGTTCGGTCGAAGCGGCAATACCTGCGGTACAGAGCGAAATTGATAGAATCAAAGATCAGTTAGACACTGCGAAAGCAAAAGGCAGTAGTCCTGAAGAACTTGATAAAATCGAAGAGCGATTGAACGCCGCTACTGCACGGAAGACGACTCTGATGGGCGAGAAGGAAAAATACGCCATCGAAGCAATGGAACAGCGGTACTCCTCGTTTGATTCCAAGTTTGAAAATGCCGGAAAACAAAAAGGCGACCAAAATCAGATGTTGGCATATTCTACCCTGATGTCAGATGTCAGCAGTCGTAGCGGTGTAGAAAACCAGCAAAAGATTGAAAGCGAGTACGAATCAGCCTATCGGGCATTGGGAAGTCTGCAACGCAAGTACATGGAATCAGGCGACGAAGCCTTACAAGAAGAAATCGAAAATGCCAAGAAACGTGTGCAAACAGCAGAAACTGCCTACAACGAGTTGCAAGAGAGTCAGTCTGATCAGCGAAAGATTCAAGAGCAGATGGACACATTGCGGAAGGAACAAAACAAGCGATACCAAGAAGCACAGTCGAACCTGTGGGATTTCAATTTCGACCATGCTCCAAAGTCCGTCCAGCAGCAGATGGCACGAAAATCCTTTTTCAATGCACAGAATCAATTTGAAGGCGCACAGACCGACGAAGAGCGGGGCAAAGCATTTCAAGACATGCAATCGATGTACGGCAAGATGGACAAACAAGCCCTTGAAATGCCCGAATGGAACGGTTTTATCCGTACAACGGCGGGTGCCATCGAATCAGACAGCGTTGCCGCACAGGAATTGCAAGAGCGAATCCTGAACGATTTTAACAAGGTTTTGGTAGATGAGGCAAGGAAACAATCAGTTATGCAGTCCGCAATGCAAGCCGCAATGGAACAAGTGGTCAAAAATACTGATCCGAGTATGCAACCATCGGTAGGAGGTTCCGTATGAGCGAAATAGAATTACCGCCGGAAATTATCGTGATAGGAGGGCAAGACCTCGACGGCAGTTGGGGGACGGGGAAAACGTTCCAACGTGAATGCGTTTTCGAATTGATCAATGTCCCGCTTCCGATGTTTATGATTTCGCCTTTTATACCGGCGTATAATTCGTTTCACCCGGACTATCCGTTTGCGCTGGCAAAGGAATCAAAAATATCGAAAAATATAGAAACGTCGTATGGACGGACAGTGACCATCACAACGACCTATCAGGTTCTCAAGCCGAACAAAACGCTTACCGGACTTTCTGGCTGGAACATTGATGCGGTCATTTTTGACAACCTGCCGCACCTTTTGCCGGCACAGGACGTAACCTACGAGTCGGTGGCAGTGGAAGAAACGCTCGACCATCTTTATGTTGACGAAGAAGAAGAGTGGGTAGAAATGCCGTTTCAAACAACGGCAGGCACAAAATTAACCGGAACGACGACCAGAAACATCTTGAAAATGAAGTTTTGGTATTTTGTTGAGACGTTATTGCTTGACGAATCCGAACTGGTGACACAATATACAGGTGTCGTGAATGATGATGAGATAATGATTGCCGGTCGTAACTGTCCGACTGGTGTTGCCAAAATTGAATCCATAGGAGTCATGGACAGTACATGGGAAAGACCGGAGAGTACGCCTTACACCGTAAAACTGATCGAAGTAGCACTGTTGATTGATTACAAAACATGGAATAAACGTTATGAAAATGTGAGTTCTCTTTTTATGGCATATCCCTATGCTTGGGAAACATCAGATTCTGGTGGAAAAGAGAATACAAAAATGAGGTTGGACGAGAAAACAAAACAACCGCTCTATTATACACATAAGAGAACAAATATAATTACTGGTGAGACAGAGTGGCTCTTGTCCAATGCGGAGAGTGTGCCGAGTGACTTTATCCCAATCAATGTCAGTCCGCAACGGATTTTTTGTACCATGTATGACCCAGAGCAAAAAAATGAAGGGTACAGCGATGATCCGATTTGGGTTTCTGATCCGCAAAAAGCCATCCAGTTTTTCGGCACCCGTGAAGATTGTTTTCGGCTTAATCCCGATTCTGAACCCACCGAAGTGACGGAACCGATGTACTTGGACAAAAACGGTTTTGTCCTATATCCCGATCCCGCTACGGGAAAGGTTGATGTTGCCTTGTCGCCGAAGATTGAAGGCTATGTTTTCAAACCGATTGATTTTACCCCGTTGCATTTTCCTGTAACATGAACGAAAAACTTGTCCCATTTCGCACTGACCAAACAACGGCGGATGCACTCGTTGCGGTTGCGAAGCAGCACGTAATGCAACCGACCGACGGACAGGTTGTCGGTGTAGATGGTGCTGGGGTTACGACGCAATTCCAAAACACGTGCCAGTTCAAACTCACAACGGACTGGAAACAGGTTAAAGATTCTACGCAGAATTTCGTTGCATCGGGAGAAAAAATTCTACCTTTGCAAGTCGGTGCTGAAAAACGTTCCTATCCTACGACGATTTATGCTTACGGAGAGCAGCCGACGACGGGGAAGGATTCGATTATTGTTGCAACCCGCCGGGCGAACCGATGGGTCTTGTTGCCAACCGGTACTGGCGTTGCCGCTCCCGGCAAAGCCCGACTCGTCCAGCCGAAAGAACTCTTTCCCGCTTGCGAGTATAAGTCGCCGACGGAGCATTACATCGTTTGTCCGGGCGGACGGGACGCAAACAAGCAGACCATTCCGTTCATCTATTCTTTTGACCTCGTTGCCGAAAAATGGAAGGCGACGAAGTTTCCCGTATTGACAAAGCCCATGTTCAACATGGACGCAAAAATCGTCAAACTGGCAGACGAGACATATCAGTTGGTTATTCTGTCGGGCGAAAATAACGAAGGTTTTTCTGATTTTTTGCAAGGATATAACTTTGAGAAAGACAACCTCAAAGCGGCAGTGAATATCGCGAAGCACTTTGTGAATTTTTCTGGACGACCGGCATTAGTTGGCGACCCGATGTTGCGTGGCTTTCCCTATAATACGCCGGCAGGGGAAAACAATTTTTCTCAAGCCATCCTTGCAGTTGGCGGAAGTGAGCATAGCACCATCATTGATTATCCTTATGGTACTGTCAATTCCACTGCGAACACATCACTCTTTTATGTTGCGGCGGAGTCGCTGGAATTTGGGAAAGCCTATCGGCGAAGTTGGTCAAGCAATTCTAGCGTTGCGACCATTGAAAAAGAAGTCGCAGAACAGAAACAATACACTCGGCATCAAAACTTTCCAGTGCGTGGAATTTTGCGAAGACGACCAAAGGGAGACACGTCGGCACCCACGTCTTCCAAGCCGGTTGTCGATTTTCTGCTGATCGGCGGATTCAATCCTCGTGTGGGAGCAAAGAACGACCGGGCTGTTGTTTCTGGCATGTTTGGAAATTCCAGCGGAACGTCGCATGTTGGAGCCGCCATGTTTGCGACAGGTGCTACCTTTAGTGGAAACAACACGTCGGAATTTATCAAATATCCGCTCTGTGATAAGGTTCTCGGCGACTGCTGTGCGGAGTACCTTGAGGAGCGGGACGAGATCATCTGTTTCGGCGGACGGGCAATCGAAAATGATACGGAAAATGCTCACGAGAACCTCACCGTGTTGAAGTTTGATGCCGCACCCGGACAAAGTGCGACGTGGCTTTATAACGAAACGGAACACGGATACCCGCCGATGCCGCACCCACGCTGGTCGGCGGCTTCGGTCTTGATTAAGGGACTGATCCGAACGGGAGAATCGGAACCCTGCGACCGGATTTTCATTATTGGCGGACGAGACAAAGACGGACTCGTCGCCGAAGTCGATGTTTTCAATCTGACGCTCAATCAGTGGGAGCCTGACTGGGCTGGACTCGATAGCGGCGAATTGGAAGATATTCCGCCAACGCTCGGCGGAAGCGGCGGTGGGATTGTCATCGGCGGCGGCGACGGTGTGCAGTCGGTCAAGGCGGGAGCAGGAATCTCCGTCAGCGGCGACAGAAAGAACCCGGTCGTGTCCACCGATGTCCAAGCCATTATCAGTCAGGTTATTACCGAAATCCTGTCCAGCGAAACATTCAAACAGGAAATCATTCAAGCACTGTCGCAGGATAGTACCCTGATACAAAACATTGCAAACTCCGTCATTAACAACTCACAATTCATCACCAACGTTGTCAACGAAATTGTCAGCAATGAAACGATACTCAACCAGATTATCGACAGCGTAGTCAACAATGAGTACCTCATTGAAAACATTGTCCAGAACATCGTCAATAACCAGACGCTCCTGACCAACATCGTCAACGAAATTGTCAGCAATGAAACGCTCATCGGTGAGATTGTCAATCAGGTTATAAACAATGAGACACTGTACAACGAAATCATTGAGCAGACGCTTGTCAATCAGACGTTCATTAACTCCATTGCGAATTATATCGTCAACGATTCAACGATAGTCAACCACATCACCAATGCGATTTTACAGGATAACACACTGGTACAGAACATCGTCAACCAGATTACCCTAGATGTCGCAGGTACTATCAACGTCCAAGCAGTGGACGGTTGCCTCATCGGAGAAAATATCAACGGCACCATCTATTTGCCGATCATGCTCATGGACAACGAACCGGTAAATCCTGAACCGGGAACACTGTATTTGATAAAAGAGACCAATGCCAATTAGCATTAACGACATTCCGAACATGCAAGCGATCATGCTTGGACAACAGCATCTCCGCAAGGTCATGCTGGGCGGAGACGTTGTCTGGCAGAAGTCCGCCGTGCAACCGCCGATACCCGACGTAACCCTTGAGTCGCTGACGCATGAAGGCATAAAACTGACGGCAACGAATCTCGACGGACATCTGTTTTATCCGATGTTTTTCCTTGACCGGGTGCGACCGGACTACTTTAACTATCACGGCAAGTTGACGTTCATCGGCGATGCATGGGTATCCTTGCAGAGCATTGACGCAATGCTGGTCGGCGATGTCGTCGGCGGCGATATACACTATCCGATGTTCTTTTTCGACGAAGAGCCATCGGAAGGCAAATATGATTACAATGGACGGTTAACATTTATTGCAAACGAACCGGAAGAGGATTACGAGATACAACCACAATAACACCATGTCAGAAAACATCAACGAAGTGACATTACAGTCAACGGACGGCACGCTCATTGCACAGAACGATGGGAACAATAATCTTGTCTATCCGATGTTGCATCTCGACCGGCAACCGACGCAAAACGACATCAACATGCTTGATTCGCAAGGCTGGGACTCTGTTCTCATCTGCGTCGACGGAGACCCGGAAGTCGGAAAGTTTTACGTGAGCGAGGAGAACGTTACACTTGGCGAGGAAAACAACTATTTCAGAACGGTTGGTATTTTCTGCGACGAACACGAAGGGTGGACGGTCTCCGATGTGGACGAGAATTATATCAAGATAGACAGTACCTCCGGTGTGTTGGTAGGATACGGCAATGCCCGGCTTGATATTACGAAAGCCGCCGGACTCACTACACCAGGAGAGTATCCCACGTTTTTTACGATTACGCAGACCAGTTCTGGTAACACAATCAGAATCAACGTTTTCATTGACGTGAGTGTACCGCTCGATGTCAACCCGATCACGATCCCGCTTAATGTACTCAACGGCTACACAAACACCATAACGGTCAACCGGGACAGACACTGGCATTTGGAAGGCGTTGACAATGAACTCATCGAAGTCTCACTGATGGAAGGCAGTGGCGAACCGCCGGGCTACGAAAGAATAATCACCGTTACAAAGTCGCCGACATTGGTAAATGATTCGACGACAAGCGAATCAACACCGACGACGACATTTGATGTCGTTTCTGGTATCCACCGAATTGCCGTCACCGTTAATATCACAATACCAAAACTACCGACTGCCCCGGTTGTCTTTGCTTTCATCGATCCGCCTGCTATAAACAGCGAGGTCGGTGTTTTGGCATCGCAACAGAACATTTACATTTACGTTTAGTCATGACACAACTACTTGCATCCTACTACGTTGAAGCAACAAACTACCTGAACGACCCCGTCGGGCTACCCGCAGGAGACGTGCGTATCGAACGTTCACCCGATAATGGAAATACTTGGGTTCCTGACTCGTTGAGTCGTCCGGCAAATAACAGCAGCACCCCTGCTACTAATTTCTGGACAGAAATAATACAACGGTCATATCAATCCAGTGGACAGACTCGATACTACTACAAAATCGATGTATATCGTGGTGCAACGACACGAGATTCTACAACCTATCGGCTCATTGAACCGGGCATCTATGAGCGGCGGCTTGCAGTGGAGCATGAGGGTACTAGCGGT
>Ga0123353_10013995_pt1 | contig 11537 bp, 8 predicted proteins | sample TergutLab28metaG_3_FD_92763 | JGI IMG/M metagenome (GOLD analysis project Ga0123353, IMG submission 92763) | Labiotermes labralis P3 segment gut microbial communities from Petit-Saut dam, French Guiana - Lab288 P3 | ecosystem: Host-associated > Arthropoda: Insects > Digestive system > Gut ... | reverse complement strand
ATCTCAGTATTTAACCAACTTGATGCACAAAATTTGTTTCACAATAAGTTTTATTTCATGCCTCTACATGTTTCGAGCACATGTGCTCATCATCAGGAGGTCAAAATTGCATTACACAGCCACATCATCAGACCTATAGGTGTGATGATATCAGATGCTGTGATGATGAGCACAAGTGCTCGAAACATGTAGAGGCATGAAATAAAACTTATTGTGAAACAAATTTTGTGCATCAAGTTGGTTAAATACTGAGATAAATATACTGAGATGCACTGTCAGCAAAACGTAAAAAAAAGAGACGAAGAGTGTTCACTGTGCGGTACAAATTGGATTTTTAAATATAATTACTGTCAATCTTAGTCTAAAAACAGCAATTAAAAAGGGGTCAAATATTCCGGAACTGAAACCTGTCCAGTCAGTATCTTTACTCCGTGTTTCTGCACGGTCCACTTTAATATTATTCTAATATAGAAGAAAAGGCAGGCCTGTCTACAACATTCCTACAGTTAGAACGGTTTATCATACGAACCCCATATATACACCGAGTGATTGAAAGCTATAGAATGTCGCAGCAGGTACTGTATACAAGTCATCCTTGTGCTTCAGAGGCTCAATTCACCTTCATTATAGTACACGCCTACTCTAATGTACGTTTTGTGCCCTGTGTAGCTCAGTACAGTACGTGAGACTTCTTCGGAATACGGATGGCGTTAGTCGAATCTCATAAAGTTGTTTTGTGCTGGTTACATCTGTGTTTTTACTTTATTACCACTGTCTTTCTGTTTATGGGGTCCAGTTAACTGATTAGGAATTAGTTAATACGTTTACAAATCAGCGTAACTGCCTATTGACCCGATTACTAATGCACATCGGCTGACAGCCGTCGTCGTCCTGTCTTAGGATGAACCATATGCACATTCTTGTTGGAACAAATCACTCTGGTATGCAGTTGAATGTCACTACTTCGAACCTCTTCCTTAATCTGGCGGGGCGTCCCACCCCGGTTAAAGTTCTTACTTGAACGAGAGTCAGAGTGGAATCTTCTTTCGTCACTTTGTTGTCAAGGGTTACTGGTGTCAGGCTACTGCCGCTGCACCCCACAGCACTTCACTTTGTGCCCATGTATTCTAGGATATAGTCAACTAGACCATCATTTTCTCTTTCGGTTGCTCGCAGGGTACTCGAAACGTAGAGATTCCTGGAGCAATGACTTTCCGCCCCTCAGTGAAGGTTTCTTGAATTGACACCTGTTGTGAGTTTTATGGCAGCCGGCAAGGACTCGAGATGTGACCAAAACACACAGACGTCATTCTGATGTGCATATACGGACGGCGTCCGAAGTGCCCGTAACTGGGGGTTAGCAAATGTTTTGCCTGATAAACAAATGTTCGACCGCCGTACTGTTTGTGCTGTCTGACCTGTCCCTTTAGCCTCCGCATTTGTCACTTGCTGTTGCTTCATGTGACACTTGCTACAAGTGAGACGGCCATTTTGTTCAACAATCTACACACAGCTCAGATGTAAATGTATTCATATACGGGGGTTTTTTTTTTAACATTTAATGTATCCGAATATCCTCGGGTTTCAGTTCCCTTGTGCTTTATGTACCTGCGTCACGGAAACTTCCTCCTTGAAGAGAAACTAATTCTCTCTCAAGTGGTGAATCTATTCCACCGCATTATAAATAACCCGAAGTTTCATTGCCATGTTCATTTCAGTCCGCCACTTGTACTTATCTTCGGCCAGTGGAATCCAATCCAAGTCCTCTCACTCCATTCTTTAAGATCCATTTTATTATTGTAATGCTATCTACGTCTGGGTCTACCAAAGCGACTCCTTCCTTCTGGTTTCCTTATCAAACGTTTTTACGGATTATCTTGTGCCTTACTGTATACAGTCTCATTTCTTCCTCTTCAGGTTCACCCCTGCGCATTGCTACATGCTTCGTATAAAGCACGCCTCATGTCTACCAAGTCAGGTGCTCATATGGCTGTGAATTAAGAATTTAGAAAGACATGGAAAGAAATCGTGTCTCGAGGTGCTACGCAAAAATGTGGGAGCAGAAAGCTAAAGAATTCACAAAACTCCTCACACAGGATAGGCTGCAGGATACAAATGCAGCCACTGAGCCATGCCATTTTGCTATATTTCTGTTGTAGCAGTTCTGTGTTGGTGGTTCGTTTTGTCTACACGGCCCACGTTCGGGACACGGAGATGAGCATGTTAAAGAAATGAACTGAAAATCTTTCACCAGTCACTTGCTTGCGTGTAAGTTCGGCACAGCTTTGTAGCTTTTCAGTAGAGTCCTTGCTTGTAGCCCACGCTGATGGCTTCCTGCACATTGTATGGCCTCTATTCGTTTCCTGCTTTTATCCTTTCAACTTGACTCATCCTCCTATTTCCCTACTGAACCAAACGCACTATCAAGCACTTACAGCACTGTCCCTTTCACAGGACACGGATGCTTCTTGTTTACCTCAGGATTCAAACACGCGACTTACCGAATGCCATGAACAGCGCTCACGGAACTTACACATTCGCTGCAGCGGAAGACACACACACAAAACGAACTTTATGGTTGATACGTAATTAAAATTACTGAAGGCTGTGGAACAGACTTGAAGGGGCAATTGGTACTGTGCCACGATCACCTGCTCGCCCATTACTACTTCTCCAGTGGAGCGCCAACTACATATCCCGTCTTTTATAAATAGCATGTCACATCCAGAAGTCGTTCTTCTGTTCTGTATTGATTCCCCTAACGTCTTCCAGTGTTCTGCTGATCCAATATCACGCGTCAGTTATTGATTATATTGAGTACCCTATCTATATATTACACGCAATAATTCGAAAGCACGATCAAACCATCCAGCACACTCTATCGATATTTTATGTGCGTGTAATTCGAAATACATTATGCGGTGTTAACCGCGCCAAAAAGTGCACTTCACCGCCCCACTCTACCGAAATATTTTCCCCTAACCTCCCCTTCCACACTCCACGATTTTATGTGTGTGGCAGTTTAATCTCCTGAGCCCCTGTACATGTACAATGAATTAAACCAGTACGGAATAGTAACCGCCCCCTCCCTCCCTTACATCGCTTTAGGGAGAAAAAATTCCGATACATCTCCATTGGTGTTGAGTTTTTCAGCATTGGTTTCCGATACGCTGGCTATCCGTCATGAAGTATGACACGATTTACAGGAACTCTTACTGCGTTGTGGTCCGCTAAGTACAGAGACGTTAAGTGTCGAGGGACGAATGAACCAGGGCCCTGCTCTCATGGCAGGGACCTGCACTGTCTTTCAACCGAGGGTTTCAGACCAGATACCTGCATTACTTTGTTGATACTGAAAGGAAATTTAAAAAAAAAAATAGAGTTGACATTAACCATTTGCCTCCAATCTTGGCCCCAAAGCTTGTATCCCAGCGTGGAACAAATCTGTCAAGTGTCTGTAGCCAGGAGGTGACAGATCGATTCACGTCCGCGTCTTTAGCAATCCTTTCGCAACCAGACGCTTCTTAAGGGGTAGATAAAGAGATAAAACACTAGGCGCGAAATTTGGACTGTACAGAGGGTCGTGGGTAACAGTTATTGGTCCGGGGAGTAGTAAGGGGCCCTGTTCCTCCAAAACATGAACGAAGTAACTAAAGTACAGAAAATCAATTTCTACAGCACAGAAAACACATCGTTTCCCCAGTACGAAGAAAACTGACTAATGCAGTGACTCTTTCGCATAACGGTGAATAAAATACAGATTGATAACATTTACAGTTATCAGACGATCACACAAAGGGGATGTTTATCTCACAAATGCAGTTTGTTTAATTTTGATACATCGAACGCTTAGCTACTTTACCGACTGGGATCCGGCTGTCGCTCCAGCAGCGACAGCCGGATCCCAGTCTGCGGAACTACTAAACTTAAGTAGCAGGCTACTTAAATTGACAGCAGGACTCCTCAGATACAGACAGCTCACAGTTAAGCCTCAGTGTTCCTCAGGACAGTAGAGGCTACCGACATCACCAGAGGCTAGGGAGTAACCGCAAGTGACCAACAGACCGACGAACTGCAGGCCCTATAAAGACATTCGCAGCTTTTAGGGAGTCTAGCAGCTTTCAGTGCCGTAAGATGTGACACAAGCACACATCAATACACCTTTGATTCGGCTAATCCGAGTTGAACTGAGCTGCCTGCAGCCCAGAACGTGCCGAAGCAGTGATGGTATCCGAAATGATAATGGGTGCTCACGGAAGCAAATCAGCTAATGCTGTGTCCATCATCCCGGTGCGTTATGCATGATGGATGGCCTGGCGACTTTTTTCCTTCTACATATCTACACGGGATGTGAATTACATAGAGTAATGAGGCGATGGTAATTGTTAGCTGCGGCATTTCTCTTATGCGCTGCCGGTTATAATGTTTGCACTACGAAGACCTTCCAGCGAATGCGGAACACGCCTCGTTTGCTGATAAACCAAAACAATAACAGTACACACACACTGGATAAACAGAAACGGCGAACGTTTGGATTAGGCTTTAAAACAGTGCGCTTTGGGTTCTTATGGAAACATAAACAAAGAAGCCTGGCGTCCATTTTGTATGTCCTATCTAATACACCGGACTGCATAAACAACCAGTGGTCTAGGCGATTTACTGACGGGGACAGCAATGAGATAAACAAATGAGTTCACGTAACAGATTCAAACAAACTCGTCCACTAATACCAGGCCGTGCCACGTCTCCTCCCTCCGCGGAGGCCCGAGTTCGATCCGAGGTCAATCCCTGTGCAATTTTTGGTGGACATAGTGGTACTGGGCCTGCAGGCATATTTCCAAGTACTTTCGTTTCCCCTGTCAATATCACTCCACCCATGCTCCATACACGTGTTTATGCACCTGTCACCAATACCAAAAAAAATTCAGCAACTGACAGCGTCGTTAAATACGCATTTAGACGTTCCGAAAATCATATGCGGTGACTGGGAACATCGCTTAGTCTTTACGAGCTCTCTTGGTTGGAAATGATCTGTTTGAATGTTCGTAGTTAAATGTTAATAAAAATCCAACCAGATGCAACAGTATGCAGATGTTTATATACCGCAAAGTTACTCTACATGTTTCGGGTGTCACAGCACCCATCATCAGGAGTACTAAAAACTGTAACCCCAACCTGCAGTACAGGTCATAATACTGGTACAGCTACTTCCCTCCAACGTGGCCTCATCAGGCCACGTTGGGGGGGAAGTAGCTGTATCATATGACCTGTACCAGAGGTTGCGGTTAAAGTTTTTAGTACTCCTGATGATGGGTGCTGTGACACCCGAAACATGTAGAGTAACTTTGCAGTAAATAAACATCTGCATACTGTTGCATCTGGTTGGATTTTTTTATTAACATTGAATTACGATGCACGGAACCATGAGCTTAAAAAAAAGTTCGTGGTTAACTCAGGCACTCCACGATACATCAGGACAGCACACAAATTTAGCACATCGGCATTTCTTCCTTCGAGCCTATACATCATGTACAATTGTATCAAAGAGACCAGCTGCATGTTTCGTCACTTTACGCCAAGACGCCTTGTAAATAAGTGGATGGTTAAACCAATGAGAGCGAAAAGAACGTCTATCCTGACTACTTTCCTGAGAATTAACTGACTCTAAACAGGAAACGTCAGAACTAATTACAAAATGACAGAAGACACAAATACATACTCTGGTGTCTGTCTTTGACTGGAGAAGTTGTCAAAAATTTTGTTTGCACTCACACCCACCAATGTGTGAATGTGTTTTGTAATTAGAACGCCGCCTGATGAAACCGGCTGCATGTCCGAACATCGTACCGTGAAGCAATGTAGCCGTAAACCTGACTCATCAAGTCTACAAACTTTACCCATCCTCGAACTGGGTGTCAAATGCAGTTAACGTGTGATCAGTGAACGGAACGAAACACGATACACACACACTGCCAGGTTGCAGTAATGTGGGGGAAAACACTGAACACAGCACTCAATACGAGACTCTCCGGGACAGACGTGCGAAAATAATGCGTTATTTTGGACACATACGTGTGTAGAACTAACAGTACGGATTTACGCGTACTGTAAAGTGAGTCTAAGCTGTCAACGTACGGTACTGTACTGTATTTACAGCGGCACGTGATACTGAGGGCAGCGATTTCATGACATCTTCTTTACAACAGTAGCGACGTGACAATAAAAACAGCATAAAGGTCCTTCCAATGGTTTCCGTCATTTATGTTCCGTTATAACTTCAACATAAACATTAACATGACACTCCTGCGTAATTCTGAGGTGTATTGACAACAGCATTATTGTACTATGCTCTGGCAATGGTCAGATGACGTCCTCAGGACATTTCGGCCCCGATAAATGGTAACGTTGTTTTCTTGCAGAATGTTAAATTTGAGCATGATAATTACCGAATTTTAATTTACTTTCCGTGGAAGTGAATTTTGGTGCGCAGATTCGTAAGAATGACGGGTAGAGTTGTTTTACCGCGAAAGTCGGTAGGCCAAAATACTTACATTGCGAAATTTCGGGTTGTATCAGAAACACTTTGAGCAGCGTAAACGATCAGTGGGGGAGACTGCGCACATAAATATAGTGGGGAGGAGAATTCATAAGTAATTCCAGCAAGACATCTCCTACCAATCGTATAACTATATTTACTTTTCCTGAAAATATCGATGTGTCTCCTGGGTATTAAGCGACAAACTTTTGTGAAAGCTGGCATCTTCAGTACACACACCACTGCAGGTCGTCCTGTTTTGTGTTCTAGAAATTGTTACCGTCACAGTTCGATTTTGCGGTGGCGGTAGAAGGAGTCTGACAGAAGGCATAAACAGAAACATGACGAACACAGTTTTACAATAGTTGAATAAAGAGAGACCAACTTGATGTCACTTGCTTTATTATTTAATTATTTAATGCTCAACATGTTTCGGATGTTAATACATCCATCCTCAGGAGCTTGCCACTAATTTGTTGAGTTATTTCATGGGTTGTGTTGCTCTGGTTCGATGTGTGTTGGTGTTACGTTGTGGTTTGGCTGGGGTGGTGTGGTATCCGGATGCAGGCTGATGAAATACAACCCATGAAATAACTCAACAAATAAGTCGCAAGCTCCTGAGGATGGATGTATTAACATCCGAAACATGTTGAGCAGTAAATAATGAAATAATAAAGCAAGTGACATGAAGTTGGTCTCTCTTTATTCAACTATCAAGATGATGCACAGTCCAATAAACATAAGTTTCACAATTTTACAATGTTTGTGGCGATACATACAGAATGTGTGTGGCGATACATAAACAATGTTTGTGGCGATACAAACACAACTCAGAATCATGCTTAGTTTACTGTACGAAAAGCTTGTGGAAAAAAGGAAAATACAAACTGGGGAAGAGATAAATATTGTTTCATTGTAACTGGTGAACCGTTGTCGCTAGGCGTCTGTACCTTCTACTGTGACATATTGAAAACAGATATTTGCAATAAAAAATAAACAGAATTCTGCGTGATTAACAGATGCTGCATTGCAGTCTTCACAGTGCGTTCGGAACCCTTACGAAATTAGTGACGAAGCTGTAATAGCAGAAACGGAGACAATTTACACAGAAAACGTAAAGAATTTGTACAAAAATTTAATTCATTTGAAAGGTAAGGCAGAAGTCACTAAATTACAAAAACAACTGCACTTCAGACCCGAACGCTCTGATGCAGAATTCTGTCAGGTGAGTCCAGCAGCTTCCGTGGCACATCTGGTTATTCAGTTCTGACATTTGACAAGCCCACTTGTTCTAGCTCCAGTCTATTTTGTATTTAGGAACTGAAGTATAGGAGTTTGTCTGACTTGCCTACAAGCTGACTAAACTGTTTCAATTTCTTTAGCTTGTCTCCGTTAAACTGTGTCCTTGTAACAAGGCGAACTAACGAAAAGTAACCCTTTAGGGCCAAGGAGCTCCTCTATTTACCACCAAGCGTAATGTTAAAAACTCCTTCATTCTGCTCAAAACTTGTGTGTTTGTCTAAAGGAAGTCATCCCGTTGTGTTATAAAGAATTTAACTTATTTATTGTAATCTTACAATATGTGTTCAGTCAACACAACAAAATTAGAAATTAATGTATTACTACAACATGTTTCGACTCAGGAGAGTCATCGTCAGGCTGATTATTTCAGAACCATTAAATGCATTACCCTTTACAGTATTATACATGTAACTATTGCATTAGGGATCCCATATGCATTACACTGATTGAATAGAAAATCTGGTTTTGTTACTGCCTAAATTAGTAACAAAACCAGATTTTCTACTCACTCAGTGTAATGCATATGGGATCCCTAATGCAATAGTTACATGTATAATACTGTAAAGGGTTCTTAAATAATCAGCCTGACGATGACTCTCCTGAGTCGAAACATGTTGCAGTAATATATTAATTTCTAATTTTGTTGTGTTGACTGAGCACATATTGTAAGATTACAATAAATAAGTTAAATTGTGTGTTTGTGTTTGTGTTTCTATGGATCTCATAACAAACAGCGGTTATTTCACTGTAGTACAAAAAAGTGCAATCAAAGTAGTTTCTATCCAATGCTTCCCGACTTCCAAAGAGCACTGAGTTTTACGCGGTTCCCCGGATTTCCCCTTTTGTCCTTCTGGCAATAGCAACGCGTAGATAAAGATGAGTATGAAGCACAGGTGGAATGATACTGACAGAGGAATCAGAAGCACCCGAAGGAAAACATGTTCAAGTGAATTCCTTGCACACCACTAACTGACTGGCTGTTATTACCCAGACGGAGTGTGTTTACTGCGCGGTACGGACTGGATGTTCAAATACAATTGAGAGTAACAGTTTTGCAGACGGTACAAATGATAGACCAACAACCAAACGTGTATTATCAAACGAACAAAATTATATTTTAGTACAAGCACTTCCTCTATTCTTCGCTGCAACTCTTCCATATTCAAATGAAACTCACATACCCGTACTACTGGTCAGATACTTTGACGTCGAAATACAGTCTTGTTAATGTACAGTGCAATTTTGACACCGCTATTGTCAGTGCGCAGCAAATAGTGTACAGAGAGAGTTACGTCACAAATTTGAAATGCAATGACTAGCTAAGTTCGAACAGGGCTGTTAGTGTACAGAAAAGCAGTTTCATGTACTAAAGCTTTTAATTGAGAAGCGCTGCTGTGTGGAAGACCGAGCGCAATATAGCGCCTATTTGTGAGCTCATCCTCGACGGTACACATATATAAGTATCTTGCCTCACCAAGTACCAAGATTTGGTTGCCACCATCTGGAACATGCACAGTTCCCTGACGGTTACAGACTGCAGTAAATCTTACATTTCATTGCTGCCAGTTATTTCCATATTTTTTTATTAAAAAACTTGCCAATTTCCTGCAGTGTGCTTATGTTTCCATCTGAGACAGTCAGTTACCGCTGAACATTCTTGTTATATGGCTGTTCTGTGTGTCAGTGTGACACCACAGGACAGTTGTCCTCTTAACACAAAATAACAGTCAGATTGAGAAATTAGCGCTAAGACACACAAATAACAGCACTACAGTAAGGGTTCCAGTCGCATTCACAGTATCTACTACAGCAATTTCACGTCGTCAGTCTCAGCAGCCGCGCGGTCTAAGGCGTAGGTCTGCGGCCATTCACCTGCTGAGATTGTGGGTTCGAATCCCACCGGGGTCATGGATGTTTTTCTGTTGTGAGTGTTGTGTGTTGTCAGGTAGAGGTCTTTGCGAGGAGCTGATCACTCGTCCAGAGGAGTTCTACCGACTGCGGTGCGTCGTTGTGTGTGATCTAGAAACCTCTTGGGGTGAGAAGGCCCTGGCCCCTTGGGGGGCTATCGCGCCATGAAAAACGAAAAATTTCACGTCGCTTCAACAGCTGTCGCTACCGCACCTACAGTAACTGTATCTGTGTGTTCTCTGTGCGGTCCGCGGTAGGAAACGGAACAGGCATCGCAAGAAAAGCAGTGATACTGTGAGACACCTCTTTTTCACCGCGCTTCAAAGTAGAATTTTGAATCTGTATAAGAAACATCGCAGTAAAATAACAAATATTTTCAAATTGTAAGAAGATGAACAATTTTATTCGCGTTGTAGTCAACTTTATGGCGCCTGTGTTAGGAATTTTGTAAGAAGCAGGGTCAGATTGGTTATGGTTGTACAGAGAACGGCCAGCTCCATCCAGTGACTGAACGCTTTCGATTCACACACAGTTGTCAGACGAATTACTCACTTTACAAAATCGTCCGTAACGACGCAGCGAATCGGGTCGCGCCGAGTCGCACTCTGTGACTCAGGTATCCCCCACGTTGCCAAGCCACAAGTTTAGCAAGTTCAGTTCCGATGTGTGGCGAACAGATCTGTCCGGGTAGCACAGCGGTATCAACAGTCCTCAGTGACCAGGCGGCAGTTGGCTGCAAGAGCTGTTTGTGTTCAGTACAGCAGCACCGATCTCTCTTACTGCTGCAGCGGGCAATTAGCCGTTGATGCTTATGTCCGCGGTTTGTACCGGCGATAGGTGACAATAACTTCTTCGCTATCCGTCGCCTTTCTAAGCCCACATTTTGAGACAATAAAGACTTGCGTCATAGTACGCCTGTGTTCACGTGACGGCTTTACAACGGAAGTCCTTATTGTTTATTCGTATGACCAGTATAACGTTATGCTCCCAGAAAAAAGAAAAGACACAATGTGTTCAGCACATTGCGTCTTTCTGCCCCCCAACAGAGACGCAAAACTCAGTTCCACCGTTGTCAAAGGCTACATAATTCAGTCGACTGTGTTCTCAAGTTTCCAAATCGGTAAATAATTCATATCTGGACAATACGGCATTGATTGATTTACGATTGGGTTCGAGACCTTACGGTCCTGATGTACCTAGGCCTTAACTGACGGGCCCTTTGTGCCCCATATCAATTCATGGGAGCCCTGTTGCCTTGCTAAAGTTCCAGATGGCCCCCAGACAAATAATATGGCATTACCTGACATTAGACTTGCGAAGCAAGATGACTTCTTACGAAGACCACGAGGCAGTCTGTATCGTGTACTGTGGACAGGCAACATTGCAGCAAGAACAATTCTTGTTCTAGAAGAATGAAATTCTCCGTGTATGTATTATGTGTGTATGTATGTGTGTATGTATGTATGTATGTGTGTGTATGTTTGTATGTATTATGTGTGTGTGTATGTATGTATGTGTGTACGTATGTATGTGTGTACGTATGTATGTATTATGTGTGTATGTATGTATGTATGTATTATGTAAGTATGTGTGTATGTATGTATTATGTATGTATGTGTGTGTGTATTATGTGTGTATGTATGTATGTATGTATGTATGTGTGTATTATGTATGTATTATGTGTGTATGTATGTATGTGTGTATGTATGTATGTATGTATGTATGTGTGTATGTATGTATTATGTATGTATGTGTGTATGTATGTATGTATGTATTATGTGTGTATGTATGT
>Ga0123353_10013993_pt1 | contig 11539 bp, 10 predicted proteins | sample TergutLab28metaG_3_FD_92763 | JGI IMG/M metagenome (GOLD analysis project Ga0123353, IMG submission 92763) | Labiotermes labralis P3 segment gut microbial communities from Petit-Saut dam, French Guiana - Lab288 P3 | ecosystem: Host-associated > Arthropoda: Insects > Digestive system > Gut ... | reverse complement strand
CGTGGGGAGACGGGGATGGCATGGCGAAAGTAGGGAAAAGCCGGTTCCGGTAAAAAGGGAGTCTGCCAATGTTTAACAAAAAAGGCAAGAGCAATTCCGCCACTTTTTAGAAAACGCTCCCGTTCGAGGTAGTACAAACTTAATGCGACCTTGAAGTCGTGCGGAGCATCCTTCGTCAAAAGGCGGATCGCCTTGCGAAAATCTGAGGCATACCCTTCCGCTCGATAAAAAAATCGCTTGACTTGATTTTTGCAAATAACCCCCTATAATGCGGGAAACTTTGTGAACCGCCGAGAATCTCTATATCAATGGCATTGGTAACACTTCGGATATTGGATGGTCCCGATCGGGGAAAAGATTTTCACCAAATTGCAACTCCCGTGACCATCGGTCGAGAAGAGGGTAATCTGATTCAACTGAATGACCATCGTGTCAGTCGGCACCATTTGAAAATTCATAAGAGCGGCAGTTCGGTGCTGATGACCGATTTGCAAAGTACCAATGGCACCAAAGTCAACGGCGAAATGGTTCGTGTTTGGCAGTTGTTGCCAGGGGACTTGATTACTGTGGGACAATCGATATTACTTTTCGGTTCCGCTACCGAAATAGCGGAGCGGCTTGTGTCCCTCAAAAGTTCGGATTTGTCTTCGGCGGTGCCGATGGGAACTGGCGGAGACGAATCGGATTTCTTGAACCGTACATTGGACGGCAAGATGTTGTCTGAGGGAATGCAATCGTCGAAACTGTTGGCAAGAGAGATATTTGGCGATATGGATGCGTCGGATTTATCGGTGTTGCAAATGTTATCGTTGCCGAGTTTGCCAACGGACTTGTCGCCGCAACAGGCTGCCAAGATAGAGGCACTGTTGCAGTATGTTCATCTTCGTCTCCGGCATCTGATCAGGACGGTACGTTCAACGCCCAGCCCCCCAACGGAGATACCGACGGATGCCAAAATCACGATTTCGGCGGCACAGTGGCAGAACATCATTGATCTTCACACACGGATTTCGACGTATATGTGCACACCGGCATTGGAAGACGGAGAGTGAAACGCAACGACGGGTACTCCGCGTAACCGGGGGGCTAACGCCCCCGCTCTTTTTTTCCTTGCTAACTTCTCCTTGCTAACGCCGCCTCGCTCTTTTTGTTTTCTACGCTTTTTTTGCAAGGCTCGCTTCGTACATGCCACGCCAGAAGACTGTGATCCAACCGAAGAGCAGACCGTACGCGCAGTAAACGAGTTCCGCTTGTGCTATTGAAGCGTACCACGCCCAGTTCGACGTACCCTCGGCAGGAGGCAGAATTGCCGTCAATGCGAAAAACGCTCCCGATCCAATGAATAACGCCGGAATCATGTTTTTCAACTTCTCGGAGAAGAAAATAGCAGGGATGACAACAAGGAATACCGCCAACGCCATGACGATGGGCATGCCACCGACTGTTTCGGGAAGGAACCCGCCAAAGATGCCCATCAGTTCGATGATGACGATGGAAGCCAAAATACCTGTTGCGTAGCCGATGAGTGCTTGGATTCCCCCTTTTGAGGAGCATCCCGCGAAGAAATAGACCGCCCACGCTTGGAAGGCAACCCAGATGACATCTGCACCTGCCACTCCGGCAACGAATGCGTTTAGCATGACGAGAATAAAGGCTTGCAAAGCAATACCACACGAGATAACCATCAACGGACCATTTTTCAATGCCATAACTGCTCCTTATTAAGTGAAACTTGAAGTACGTGTACCAATAGCGGAGCATTGTAGCGTAAACGGAAGTGCTGTGCAAGGTCGCCCGCTCTTTTTACAAAACCCCGTTACAAAATTCCTCGCAGGATTCGTTCGATGTCCACATCGCTCAACTCCTTCGGATTGCCCGACATGCTGTTGCCCCGGGAATCCCGGGCAATCGCCGGTATCTGTGCCTCGTCAACGCCACAATCAGAGAGACGCGTCGGCAAACCGAAGCCCCGGCATAGTTGCTCGATCCGCTCGATCAATCGCTCGGTCGCTGTTTCGTCCGACACACTCGAATCAAAGCCGAATAAGAGACGCGATAATTTTGCGTAACGAGCCGCACAGACTTCTGCATTCGTTCGGAGTGTAACCGGCAACATCAGCGCACATGCCCCCCCGTGAGGTATCCGACAATGCGTTCCGAGAGCGGGCGCAACGCCGTGTGCCATTCCGAGTCCGCTGTTGGTCAATGTTATGCCTGAAAGCATTGCTCCGCGAGCCATCGCACATCGGGCATCCAAGTTTTCCGGCTCCGCCAGTAATGTTTCCAATGCAGTCATTGCTTTCGGAAAGCCTTGTTCAATCAGTGCATCCGTGAAGGGTTGGCGTTTGCGGCTGACGTAACTTTCCAACAGTTGCGTGAGGGCATCCAAGCCTGACTCTGCCGTCACTTTGGGGGGACAATGGAGCGTCAAGTCGGGATCAATCAAAACGGCTTGCGGCATCATTCGGTCATGCCGTAAACTCTTCTTGAACGGCGGTTTGTAAGACGCAATGACGGCATTCTTCGTAACTTCTGCTCCGGTGCCTGCCGTGGTGGGCATCGCAAGGATCGGCAACGGCGGTTGCTCCAATTTGAGACCGCGACCGACCCCTTCGAGATAATCGACGACCGGCGCACTCTGTTGTTGGGATAGGGACTGTTGGGATAGGGGTTGCGGCAAGAGAGCGGCAACGGCTTTGCTCAAATCGATAGCGGAACCGCCGCCGAAGCCGAGCACGAAGTCCCCTGGCAAAATTGATCCCCGCAATCGGTTTACGAGACGATCAACGTCCTGCGTTTCGGGCTCGTGGGCAATGGATTCGGTCGTGAGAATCGAGATACCCGACCGTTCCAAATCGTCGATCAGTTGCCGAATGACACCGAGTTTGTCGAGTGTTTTGGAACCGGTGAGGAGAATTGCCCGCAATCCCAGCATTCGGGCAACGCCACCGACTTCACGCCGCCTGCCGATGCCGAAAACGATTTTGTGGGGTAGGGTGAGTTCGTAGGGGAGCATGGAAAGGAGTTAGAAGATAGGAGTTAGAAGTTAGAAGAAGAGGGACTTGAAATTCTAACTCCTAACTTCTTACATAAAATCGTCCTCATTGAACACGCAATTTTGGTGATCGTTGCCATCTTTTCCTATCGGAAAGGGGAACGGTTCGTTGGCTTTTTCGAGTTCGGGAAGTGTATCACGGATCACTCCGTAGGCACTCGGTGGGAGTTCGGGGCGGTCGGTGCATCCCGACAGGAACAGAGCAAAACAGGCAAGTAAAGCAAGCAAAATACGCATGACGGTGATTCTACATTCCCGATGGCAAATTGCAAGTCGGGGATGGAATGCACCCATTTTGCAATTTTTACGGTCCAAGGCACGGTTCCCCTTGCAATTCCCCGGGAGAATTGGTATGCTTCTGTTCATGTCCCTGGAAGCACGTGCAGTCCCGATCAAACTGATTCTCGCTGATGTCGATGGCGTTCTGACCGATGGTACCATCGAAATTGACCACGATGGCAACGAATCGAAGCGATTCAGTACCCTTGACGGTTACGGAATCCGAATGTGGCGGCAAGCGGGCTACAACTTCGGACTCATTACCGGCAGAGATTGCCCTTGTATTTACCATCGGGCAAAGAACCTCGGCATTGACATCGTGCACGCCGGCACGTTCGCCAAGTGGGAAGCAGTCCTCGAAATCGCTGCCGAACAGGGTTTATCTGTCGAGGAAATTGCCTTCATCGGCGACGACTATCCCGACTTGCCCGCCATCCGCGGAGTCGGGCTCGGTGTTACTGTCCCGCATGCTCCGCAGGAATTGAAAAACGCCGCCGAGTACATCACCCAGCGTCCCGGCGGATACGGTGCCGCCCGCGATCTTATCGACCAAATTTTGATAGTCAAAGGGGAATTTTTATCGACGTTTTGCCCCCGCTAGCGATAAATCCCGCATATTCTGCAAAAATTCCCAAAATTCTCGAAAATCCGCACAAAAAACTACAATTTGTCCACAGTTTATGGTATAATCTGGGGTACGTTGTTTTTCACTCCAACCGACCCTACCTCCCATGAAACGCATCACAATTTTCCTTTCCTTGTTCGCTTTCATAGCGATTGTGTCCCTTTCGGTCTCGTCTGTTCTGGCACAGACTGTTCCGGCGCGCCCGGGATATGGTCTCATACAAGCCGATTACACCGAGTATGCGAGACTCTTCAAAGAGGGCAAGGAGCCCAATTTGTCTCCGTCCGATGCCGGAAATGCACGATGGCGGCAACTGTATCGAGATCATCGCTGGGCGGATTATGCTGCCGGGAGTGAATTCAGAGAACCAGTGCTTGCGGCACAAACCTTAATGGGAATCTACCTGGCGCAAGACGTGGATCACAAGTTGACCTACCAAATCGAATCCATCATTTGGAACAAGGCGTACATCAGTGCGACCCTCGCGGAAAGAATCGCGCTCGACAGGATCGCCGACTACTGGTCTCGGGCAACGGGTGATGAAACCTCTATCTACTATGACAAAACACTCGCAGAACGAATGGATGCGGTGGGGGAAGGGGATGACTTCTACTCGGAATATGAACTCCAAAGACAGGCACTACAGAGACGGGACATTGATCAAATCGCCCGAAACAGAATGATAAACCCTGTTAATATCTCCCAAGCCATGCGTTCGGAAGTTGTGGTTGTCCAGAATCTCTTCGATCACGGCGAGAGTTACCGAAACTGGGTGCTCGCGTACTACTTCATGCGGGAGAAGTTTGACGTGTTGGATGAACTTGCCGATTCGTTTACCTTCAACTGGGATGAAGCGAGGAAGGCAGCAGAGATGCGACGATTGATCGATGAGGCAAAGGAAGACCCCATTTTGCGGGCACGAGTGGAAGCAGAAGTGCGCCAAGCGGTTGCGGTGCGGGATCAGCAGGCTACGAGTGGGAACAGTTCGGGTCCGGGTGGTTCTTCGGATTCTAGCAGTGGTTATGGCAGTGGTGGTTATGGTGGTGGTCCCGGTAGCGGTGGTAGTAATTATAGCCCCAGTTATAGCGACTCTTACAGTAGCGACGGCGGGGGATCCTATAATATGACGATGGGACCGGCGGCACCGACCGCCGAAGAGATCGCAGCGCAGGCGTTGGCGAGACTACAAGCGGCGGCGGCGGCTCAAGCGTTAAAGGAAGCAGAGATCCAACAGGAGGTGGAAAACCAATTGGTGAACACTGCGTTGGGAATCTATTGGCAACGAGAACTCCGGGAGAGTGCATATAAGTACGTCGTCGGAGTTTATCGAAGTAAAGATTTTCATTTGGGGAATCTGCGACAGATTCACCGCTATTTTCGCAACGGTGCTGAAGCCGGTGATCCGATTGCGCAGTATCATCTGGCTCTGTTCCTGTACAATTTAGGGGACATTGTCGATCCCTACTCCGATTCAGCGACCATCCTTTCCGAGGCAAACCGATGGATGGCGGAGGCAGAAAAGTCGGACGTTTCAAAGGAACGAGTCCGGCAACTCCGAGAACAACTTGCGGTTGAAGCACGTTTGCAACCCCGAAGAGCGGCAGATATGCAGAATAAAATCACCGCGTTGTACAAGGTGGAAAACGAAAAAATGGAAATGTTTAACATCGTGTTGATGGGGGTTCGGGAAAGGATCAGTTCTGGAACCGGTGTCGGTAGCAGAATCCAGATGGGGGGAATGATGGGTGGTATGGGCGGAATGATGGGCGGCATGGGCGGAATGATGGGCGGCATGGGCGGCGGTGGCTACGGTGGCGGCAGTTATGGTAACACCGGTGGTTCGGGACGCAACAGCGGCAACAATAGCAGAAATTCCGGTACCAGCGGGAGCGGTCGTGGGAGTAGCAATAGCAGCGGTAGCAGTTATTGAGGTATGTGAGACTTGTTCGGGAACACCATTATCGTCATCCCCACATCGTCCTTCCCAGACAGGCGGGAAGGAGAAACGAGTTTGCATTCCGTTAGGAACGCAAACTCGTTTCTCTCATTCTCTGCCCGATTAGCGGCAAATGTTTGCAAAGTACACTTTCAACCTTCAATGTACGTAAACAACGACTGTTTCGGCGGAGTAATCTGGAGTAGGGCGGCGTACTGGTCGAACTCTCTATCGACCCGGTCGAACAGTGACACGAAAAACTGTGCTTTCTCGGGAAAACTTGTCTCAAATGCACTCATAAAGAGATTTCGATCTTCCCAATCCGACTGAACGACCGACGGCAACAACGCCGAAAGGGCAACGACCGCTCGCTCCGGATGTTGGTTAAAGTCCGCCGTTGTTTTTTCGGTGTGCAGATGGTGTGTGGTCAAATCGGTCAATGCTTCCGGCAATTTCCAGTGTTGCCCGAGCACCAGTGCGGCATCGGCGTGCGTCCATCCGAAATACTCGTCCTCCAATTCGGACAACCGCTTTCCCTTGCTCTTTGACAGGGCATCCAGAACGTGTCCGTAGTCAGTGGCTTTGGCTTTGAGGAGCAATGGCACTGCCATGTCCTGCAACAATGCACCAGCAAACGCCATTTCTGGGTCCCCTTTTTTCGTTTCGAGCAACAGAAATCGGGCGAACATCGCGCGTCGGAGCGAATCTTGCCAAAGCATTCCGACATCAAATGAGCCGGTCTTACTTTTGGGGATCAGGCTGAACACGGCTTTCCAGAGCACAAAATTTTTGACGATCCGAATACCGACAAGGGCGACACCCTGCCGGATGTTGGAAATCGTGCTGGAAAAGCCGAAGGCGGAGGAATTGAGAAATTTCAATATCTGCGCCGCCAGACCGGGGTCTGCCTCGATGGGACGAGCGAGGTCATTGATATTAACCTTGGTGAGGTCGTTTTCTAATTTTAACACGGAAAGAGCACTGTGCGGCATAGCGGGCACTTGTCCGGCAACCAGTGTTCGGCGAAGGTCTTCAAGGGCAGAGGCATTGCTCATGGCGTGGAAAAGGATTGATGAAATGCAACAGACGAAAAATAACTTCGGGTGATTCTACCACACTCTTGCGGAAAATGCAAGGAGTCAGGTGTTCCGGCAAAACTACGTTCCACGCCCGGACACAGCATCGTATTTTTCTTCGCTATCGCTCATTGCTATCGTTCATTTTTCTCAAACCAACTCCGCAATAGCAGTTCCCGGTCGGTCGGTTCGGTCGCACGGCGGCGGTCGTTTCTGTCGGGACCGTGTTCGACACTCCAACCGTCCCACTCGCGGAACGCATGATATGCCCAGTCCCAACCCTCCTCCTCCATCACCTCGATAAGGTCCCGCAGATACCGGTACGTGCTGTTTTCCGGTGCCCAGCGGATCGAACCAAACTCGCCGATGTAAATCGCCACACCGTAATCTCTCGAAAAATCGATGACCGGACGCAACGCATTGCGAAGTTGCTCCTTGTCCCAATGTTTGCCGTCGATGATGCCCGGATAGACCAAACCGATAGGAGATTCATAGACCCCTTGATGCGTGAATACGTGCGGCAGATACATGTGTACGCTGTACACCACATTGGGAACTTCCTTCGGATCAAAGGGTTCGAACCACTCCAATGCTTTGGGATCCCCCCACGGTGCCGGTTCGATCACGATTGCCTTGTCGGGATCAATTTCGCGGATTGCCTTCGACGTTTTCAATGCCAATGCCCGCCAGTCCAAAATTCCTTGCCCCTCCGGGATGTCCCCTTCGACGGCTTCGTTCAGGAGATCGTAACACCAGATCACTTTGACATCTTTGTACTTCCGCGCGAGTTTTTGCCACGTCGCAACGAAGGCTTCTTGGAATTGTTGTTCGTGAAACATCCGCATGACAGAACCTGTCTCTCGCGGCATTCGACCGCCAGGCGGTGTGTGCAAGTCGAGACACACCCGCACGCCGTAACGTTCGAGTTCCGGCAACATTCGGTCGAGTTGTTCGCATTGCTTGTCGATCCAAGCGGCAAACTCCTCGACCGTCGCCGTATCGGCGGGACCATTCGGAAAGCCGTCCCAGATCAACTGCCAACGAATATGGTTTGCCTTCCAATCACCGGCAAGCACTTTGAGGTCTTCCGACCGGAAAGTGTTCGGTTGAATCATTGCCCCACGCAGACGCGGCAAATCGTGTCCCTTGTAAACGGGTGCCGTTGGAGCAACGTCGGGGCGCGTTGGTCGTTTGCCAATGACGGTGATTGTAAGATCGTCGAACCAAGCAGTGCCCGTTGTGTTTTCAATACCGAGGAGCAGCGTCGCATCGGTAACATCCAATGGTACAGTAGCGAGAAAGACGACTTCTTTCCAATCGAAGGTTCCCCAGATGCCGTCCTTTTGTAGCCATTGTTTGCCGCCGGGCGTGTCGAGGACGAGCATTATTTTGATACCGTTGTACGATTGTGGCGGCACGGCGACGTTGTCTGCTTTGATACGTCCGGAAATCCGAAGCCGAGTCCCTCGTAATTGTTCGAGCGGCAACTTTTGCGTTACCGAAGCATGTCTTTCGCTACCGTTTGTGGGGAGCGAAATCTGGAGGGCTCCATCGACGAGTGAAACCCGTGAGCCAGTCCAGCGATTGAGGGCGTTCGGTTCGTCGAAGGAAGTTTTGAAGACAACATCGCCGACCTCCACCGCACCCAGTGGTAGAGTGAACAGAGTGGCGACAAGGAAAAGGAGAATGCGTTGCATAAAAGTGTTCGAGTGAGAACGGTGTGAATGTCGAGACATATTATATCGTAGTCTGCAAAAAATTGTTTGTTATGAAACGTTCCGTCCGCAAAAGTCAGGCGGAATGCCCATCCGCCATGCGCTGCACTTTTCGACCGCCGTGAACACTAAGTGAACTTTGCAGATCGAGTGGACTCTCGTGTTGCTTTCCCTGCCGCACTATGATATAATGCGGAAATTAGTCACTTCAACAACACTTCGGAAGGAGAAAATTATCATGGTTTATCCAAGGCTTTGTATCGCCTATTTCTGTCAGTTCGCCATTTGGGGTTCCTGGGCAATCGCTCTCGGTAGTTATGCTGGTAGTGTCCTGGAGCTCGGCAATATCGGCTGGCTCTACAATGCAGTACCGCTCGGTGCCCTCATCGCTCCACTCTTCATCGGTCCCATTGCCGACCGATACTTTGCTGCACAAAAAGTCATGTCCCTACTCCACTTTATCGGCGGACTCGCCCTCCTTGCTTGCGGCGTGGTCTGCGTAAGCGGCATGGCAAACTTTCCCCTTCTCATGGGATTGATGCTCCTCGCTGGAATTTGCTACATGCCGACGATGGGATTGATTAACTCCGTTGTGTTCAAGCACCTTCCGAGTGCCGGAATGGCACCCTACGTTTTCGTATTCGGAACGTTGGGCTGGATCGCCGTAAACCTTGTCATCGAAGCGTTTTTTGGTGGCGCAGGCAAGCCCTACTTCTTCTTCGTCGGCGGCACAATCAGCGTGCTCCTCGCCCTTTATTCTCTAACACTTCCCGACACACCGCCGAAAGGTGCACCGGCTCCCGGTGAAAAGTCCTCCGGTGGATTTGGTGTCTTGTCGCTGTTCAAGAGTTTTCCGTTCGTCATTTTCGTTGTCTGTGTCTTTTTGGCAAGCATCCCGGCGAGTAATTATTTCTTTCCGGCACTGGGGATGTTCCTTACGGAACGGGGATATCCGGCACCGCTCGCATTAGGAACACTCAACCAGATTTCCGAAATCGCGCTAATGCTTGCCCTGCCGTTCTGCATTGCGAAATTCGGATTGAAGAAAGTGCTTTTGATCGGTATGGCTGCGTGGTTTATTCGGTACTTCTGCTTTGCGGAACCGTATTTTGCTCTCGTCGTGGTGGGGCTGTTGTTGCATGGATTCTGTTATCCGTTCCTGTACGTTGCCGCCTATATGTATGCCGAAAAGGTTGCACCAGCACATCTGAAAGCCAGTGCGCAAAGCATGATGGTCTTCCTCTTGCTCGGTGTCGGTCAGATTCTCGGCGGTCAAGGATACGACATCATGCGACCTGCAAACGCGCCGAAATTTGGCACGATAACCGTCGCAGTGGATGAAAACTGGGACAATATGTCGAACGGTTTCAAGTTTTCAGACTCTCCCTTCTCTGCATCTGTTCCGATTCCCAAGTGGGAAGCAGATGAGGACAGCGTATTCCAATACCTTGATCTGGCGGAACTGGTCAACAAATTGCTAGGTAGGGTGAAAGAGGAGTCGGATGTCAAATCTGTTGACCTCGGTAAGTTGCTCAAATCGCTTGACGAAACGTCGCTCACCCCCCAAGCCATCGGCAAAATGGAAAAGGATGATTTGCTACAACACGGGATCAACATCTCGAGGATGAAAACCTGTTGTGGCGAGGGCTTCACGCTTGACAACGCCGTCAAAGTGAATCTTCAGTACACGAAGGCTGATTTGATAGATCTTTGTACAGAGATTGCCGGTACTGCGGAATTTTCGTTGGATCGCGACAAGTGGCTTGCCGCCCAGGCGCATGGTTGGGGGAACATTTGGCGAATACCTGCGATTTTCATTTTCGGATGCTTTTTGATCTTCTTCCTACTCGGCAGAGATCCGAAAGATGAGGTTGCGGAAGCCGCGAAAGAGTAACGGAGCGAAACAGAAGAGCGGCGTGGCGTTTAGCCCGCCGGTGACCTCACACACCATCACCGGCGGGCTTACGCCTCTCGCTCTTGTGCGATTACGGCGATTGTGCTCTTTGACATTTACGGCTCGTTTGTCCTTGCTTACGCGGCGGGTTCTGTGAACGTCATCCGGGTGAACGTCATCCGGTCGTTCCGCGTTGTTGCGTTCCCGGCTTGCATCACCGATAAATCAAATACCGCTCACGTCGTTGGAGAAAAGTGTCCAACTCTTCTTTCCACAGGGCGTCAATCTCCGCCGCTGTTTGTCCCGATTCGATCATTCCCAATGCCTTGCGGTGCAGCATAAGCGTATTGAGTCGTCCGCGTTCCCATTGTTCGCCGTAGTCTCGGCGCAAGACTTCGATGAGCGTTAAACCAACGAGCGAAACAACGTGCCGCGACCAGATTATTCTCGTGTCATTTTGCCTCAAGTGCCGACAAGTCCCAAATTCGGACTGTGTTTCCATGAGTCGTAATCATTCTCTTTCCGTCAGGAGAGAACCCCGCAAACCGCCCCGACCACGCAAATAACTCTTTGCCCGATTCTGTATCCCAAATCCACGCTTTGTCTTCAGGGAACGTGTGAGTATAAATCCAACCTCTATCTTGAAAAAAGATCGCACCTACCCCTGTCAGAGTGTATAATTCCTTTCCCGACTCAACATCCCAAACACGAGTACTACCAATTTGAGCGGCACCATCCCGAACAAACGCGACAAGAAGTTTTTTGACTATCGCTGCGTTTCGTTTTACCACTATTTCCAGTGCGAAATGCGTTTTTTTGCCCCGAAATGTGCTCCGGTGTAAGAGGGTGCGTGGCAATTTGCGTATTTTAGGCAAATTGCTCTTGCCTGTTTTTTCGCGAAAGTGTATCATTCCGGCGTTGCTGGTTGCCTTGCGTGGCCTCTTTGCCTTTTTTCCGTT
>Ga0123353_10013991_pt1 | contig 11539 bp, 6 predicted proteins | sample TergutLab28metaG_3_FD_92763 | JGI IMG/M metagenome (GOLD analysis project Ga0123353, IMG submission 92763) | Labiotermes labralis P3 segment gut microbial communities from Petit-Saut dam, French Guiana - Lab288 P3 | ecosystem: Host-associated > Arthropoda: Insects > Digestive system > Gut ... | reverse complement strand
AGCTCCTGAAGATGGACGTATTAACGTCTGAAACATGTTGAGCGATATATAATAAAGCAAGTGTCATCTAGTTGGTCAACCTTTATTCAAATATCAAGATGATGCACGGTCCAATACGCATAAAATTTCATATTTCTTTCTCCAGTTGTGCATTAGTTATTTGTGAAAATATAATCAGGCATATCATATTCTTTTATGCTCTATATAAAAACGTGTTTGTGCGGTTTGTAGAGTTACCAGTTTGTGGTACAAAATTACAGACATTATGAAAAGAGCAGAGCTTCCAGGGGGCTGATTTTTATATCAAGTTTCAAGAAGGTAAGTCATTTAGATGTCTGAGGAAGGAGACCCAATAAACATGGTTAGAAATTGATAAAGATCATGACATTACAGAAATTCATAATTTAATATCTAAATACATTACAAACATACTTATAAAAATACATTATACGTGATGAAATATGGCCACACAGTTTTGAAACGACTAGCAAAATGCACAGACATAATTCAGGCAAATACATGAAACGACTTTGCATCATATACACACTTAAAAGTGAAATATTTGTAACTTTATGCAGCAATGTTTGTGGTATTTACTTCAATGGACATGGATTTGTGTGGTCACTTTTGTTAATTCACATTTTTTTGCTGATGAAGCACAGGGACTACTTTTATTAAATTTAACAAAAAAATTAAAACTAAAAATGTACATGCAACAAACCTCTATGAACCTCTATGAGCTTAGGTCATGAAGAAGTACTCATTCTCCATTAAGTTGAAATATTAATTTTCTTTGTAACATTTTAAAAACGGTGTAGGTAATTAGCAAATAATCTGACACAATATGACATATAAAACAATAAAGAATGATAACTTTAAGGTTGACATGTTTCCAACACACTGGAAAAATTATCTTAAAACTTGGTCTTAATTTGATCAAGGCACAAAAAGCATAGCTTTGCAGTGATGTAATTACCAATCTGCAACCTTCAACAAAATCAAATTATAATCTGATGTGTCACAAATATTTTTTCTGAAACTGGTACACATATTGATGCAAATACACAATACAACTGCATGTGTTGGTGCATTAGAAGAGTACAATCTGATAAATAAGCATTGCAATACTTTCACATTGCCAATGAGAACTGATCCAACATTGAAGAATCTAGGAAACACCATTGCATGAGCAGTATTTGGTACTTCCTGTTCTCAGTTTTCAACTCACTGTACATTCACAAAGTACTTATTTAGTTGTTAAGAGTTTCCAGGCATTCATTTAGTGAAAGTCATACAACAGCACTGTTGTTTGATACTTATAAATTACTCTTCTGGTTTCAATTCATCATCAAGTCACTTATGGCCCATAATTCTGGAATGTTTAGCTGCTATTCAACTTACACCACTGACCTCTAGCAAAAACTATGGCAATAACTGGCAATACAGGAATCCTAACAGATCATGAAACACATTCAATCATACTTCAGTTGCAGTACTCTTGAGGCACATGAAGTGTTTCATTGCATACATCACAAGCTCTGTCAGCAAGCACATGTCTTGCTCTTCTGCTCTCTCTGGTTTCTTCCATCAAGAGTAAATTTCTCTAGATCTTTTGGAGATTCATTATTGTGTATCATCTTGTCATTCTGCAAAATCTGGAAAGAATATGATGAGAATGAATTTTTTTTGGTCACTTCAAGCAGAAAAAAAAGTTCATAGTTATTAACGAATGAATGAACCAAAAAACAAACCAACAAAATGAAGCAACTCTTCTTGAGAAGATAATAGTCCCTCAGCCAGTTCAGGAATTCCCTGCACCTTATAGAACCAAAAGGTTCATTACCATGTTCACAAAGTCTACCACTTGCCCCTATTCTAAGCCAGATGAATCCAATTCTATTTCTTTAAGATCCATTTTAATGTTATTTTCCAATACAAGCCTAGGTCTTCCAAGCAGTCTGTTTCTTTCAGGAAGAAGCTGACATTTAGAACCAACAATAATATCGTGTGTTCCCTGTGAGATAAAAGGGTATTACACAATTTAACATTAGTGTATCAGCTGCAGACATTTAATCCTGGTTTATATTGTAACAACACATTTGCAATTGGCCAATAATATTCCAGTGGTATTATGATATTTATGAATAGAAAGAGTTTGACTGGAATCAGGCCTGACCCATATGGATACATTATCCCAGCATATGGGCAGAGGGACTGAGGAATATCAAACCAGAGTATCAGGCATGATAGATGGACTCCATCACTATGGTTACCATGCAAATAAGTAGGAGAATTAACCCTGCTGGAAAGTCATCTACATAATATTTTCAAATACTTTACTATTGTGTTTCAAGTAAATTGCATTCTGTTATTATGTGCACTGAATAATAACTGTACTTATAACTAGAAAATGTAGCCATTCTTTGTCCAATCAGCATCACACATTTTAGTTTTAGATTTAATGTAATAAAATTAACTTCATTTGGACATTTCATACGATACATTCTTTCGTTGACAATGATGAAGCAACAAAATGGAAATTTTATAAGTTACTGACTGCAGTGTATTTGCCAATGAAGATTTGAAACCCTGGAAACTATTTTCATTTCCTTCAGCCATGTTTCATATTGTTTTTAGGTAAAATCTGGAAATATTGGTCATGGAGGGGAGGGAAGGTGTGTGAATACGCATGCTGGCTGTCAAGTGGATGGTGATGTTGAGCTGTGACAGGAAACAGGTGTCACGTTTTTATAAACAGCAATGTTCAGAATCATTTTCAGTGATGCAGAACAGCATAGTGTCTCTAACAAACATGCTTCAGTTCAAGGGTTAATCACCACATACAATTTATTGACTGTTTAAAGATAAGGGGGAAAAAATTATAATGCAATATTGAGAACAGTAATATTCTCGTTATTATAACATATGATGTTGGCTGTATAATTAATACATGGTGACATATACTAGTGCATTGATACCAGAAACTGCATTCTGCATTGGATCTCATGATGCCAAGCTGCAAATTACTGTGTTCACAATAATGCCATACTCCTTCTTTCTTCACTGTGGACAGATTAGTTTGACATGGTGATAAAACAGTCTTCTGTTATTAGTCATTCAAGTCACCATGATTATGACACTATTTTAACTCCAGAGTGATGGTCCAAAGAAGGACAATTTGTGGCTTAGCACAGGGGGAATATGTTTATTCCAAACGCAGGGGCAATTCTAAAATCTCTGCTCATAATTTATATCTTTTCTGGGGTTTCATATCAACTGGCCTCACTGCAGCCTCAAGAGAGCATTAATGCATGGCCAACTATGTAGCTGCAATGCAGACTGCCAGAGTTTCATCAAGATATATAATTTATATTTCTAAAAATTTAACGATTAATTCAAACAAGCATTCCTAATATTTTAATTGTTTTATCAAGTGCTAAAGTGACAGTGCATTAACTCTGTGGAGCAATTCTTCCTGAAAAGCTAACAGTTGTTCCTGCAGTCAACAAGATCCCTCCATTTCATGCAAGCTACCGGTCCAATACCATGCTGAAATGGGACTGCCACCAGTCCCTATTCTAAGCCTGATACATTCAGTTTCTACCCTACTATTTCACATCAACTTTCATGTCACTGTCTTGCCCATTCACAGATAGTTGGCCTTCCAAGTCATTTCTTGGTTTCAGGTTTTCTGACTAAAATTTAGTATGCTTTCCTCATCTGACCTACGCATGCTGTTTAACCTGTCTACCTCATCTTCCTCAATTTTATCATCTTAGTTTGGTGAACACTAGAAATTATGAAGCTCTTCATTAGTAATTAATCACATGACAAAAGAAACAAATGGTGTTGTGGGTAGTGTTATGTATTGCTCTCTGCAATAGCACCTGAAGGTGACCATTCAGTTAAATATATCAAAAGATGCAACACAGGCTGAGGGTGTTTGAGAATAAGGTACTGAGAAGATATCTGAACCTAAGAGAGAGACAGAGTGTACAAGACAGATTGAGACATTCAAGAAAAATGAGGTTGGCATGGCATGTGGTACATATGGGGGAGAAGAGATTTATATGGGGAAAACTGAGTGAAAGAGAATCTCACATGGCCTAGACATAGAAGGTACAATAATATTAAAATCATTCTTAAAGCAAACAGTTGGAAGGCCTTGGACTAGATTGATCTGGCTTAGGATAGGGACAAGAGGCTGGCTCTTGTGAAGATGGTAAGGAAAATTTAGTTTTGTGAAATGCAGGAGGAACTACTTGCAGCTAAATAAGGACTTTGCTCCTTAGATCAGCTCACCTTGGTTACCAGGCATCTAGCAGCATCCTCGATGTTAATGTTCTCTTTTGCAGAAGTTTCAAACCAGGCAATAAAGCCTCGCTCCTTGCAGTACTCATCCATTCTAGCAGCACTGTTTACAAGTCCTTCTTTCGGTTGATCACACTGAAACGCCAGAGTAAATGCATATTTTTACAGTCAACAAATCAAAGGAAGAAACTAAGATCTTGTTGGCATGCAGATCTCACCACTACTGAGTGTAATCACACAGAATGAAAGTATAATTTGTCTGAAAATATTTGTTTTAAAGCAGACTGTTTGGTACTTGATCTCTTGCTGGAAATACCACTACTTTTATTTTTCCTGTAGATGTGAAGATTTGTGTACATCTTGGACAGAACATTAAATGGCTGTCCATGGTTGTCCATGGCTGGCAAATGAGGTTAGATTACCTTCAGCAGGGAGGATCAGCATATGAAAATGGAAAGAAAAAAAGGAGGAAGGAAAGATTGACCCAAGACTTCTACACTTAAGACTTAATTCATTAACCTGCAACCAACCCAGATAAAGGTCAGACATGAAGTCTGGATGTATAAAACCAAGGTTATGCTTGTCCAGAGGTACTGTACTGTACTGTTCAAAGGCAGTGAAAGGTAAAGAGCAATGATTAAATGTTGATTAGAACAGAAAGAAAACCAAAGGAACCCTTAGAATAACCAGTTTCAGTGCCACTTTGTCCATTTAGGATCACATATGAAGTCACCCTGGATTAGACACAAAGCACTATGGTGAGAAGCCATCATCAAACTTAAGACTAGTGTTTGAAAGGTCAAAGTTACTGTCTACTTCAAAATCAGCACAGTCACCACTTGGAGCCCAGTGTTACAGCCATAACAGTGTCACATTCAGTGGGTGAGAGCCTACCTTATTTGCTAGAAGCACACAAGGTATGGGGCTGCCATCTGGTAGCTGCACCTTCGTATCTAAATCCAGCTTCCACTTCACAACTGCTTCAAATGTAGCAGCTCTAGTTACATCAAAAACAATAAATGCTCCAACTGCTTCCTTATAATACACACGTGTCATATTTCCAAATCTCTCTTGACCTGAAATTGGAGACTTTCTATTAATACAAGTTGATGGCACTGCAGCTGTAATAAAATACAGTAAAAGCTGTCATATCTGGCAATGGAAGATGTAGAAACTCCATGGCCCAGAAACTAAGAGACCCATTAAATTTCACTATTCCATCAATTTGCACACTTAACACTGATTCTGAAGGTTAGGCCATTAACTACTGGCAACTTACTGCTTTTTTTTTTTAGATTATATGTAAGTAATGTTATGTATATAGTGTTGGAAAAGGAAAAGAAAGTGTAGGACACAAGATATCAGGTGAATAACTGGTTAAGACTGTCCATAAGGTTGCTAGGTACACTAAAATATACTTCAGGTATAACGTTTCAGCATCCGGAGAATTACAATATCTGGTCACCCTTTGGTTCTGAGGGTGCTGGATATTGCAAATTTTACTGTATTAATTTATTACTCTTCACTATGGTACTTACAAGGGTATTTTCATGTGACAAATTTCTGTATGTCCATCAACATGTTACTGTATTAATATCAGAAATACTTTTTTCTGTGGTAGCTTCTGTGCTGCAGGTCAGAACCATATGTCACCACTGCCACTTAACATGGTAAAAAGGTAAAGCTGTCCCTGTGCATGCCATGAAGGTGTATGTGTGGAGTGGAGGTACAGATCTGCTCATTCTTAGCTCCAACACTAGATGGACATGATTGGTCAGCTTCACGAACTAGATGCTTTACCTCTGGGAAAACAGCCCATGATATCCATTGAACTGGAGAATGGGTAAGCCCCAGAGCTAGTCTGGATGATACAAAGAAGAGAATAGTCACTTGCTCCTTCCAGAAACCAAACAGTCACTGAGCGACTGGGCTTTTCCAGCTCCTTGTTTGACTTGGTATACCCACGAACTAGTTTGATTAATTACAGTGAGCTGAATCTAAAATAGAATCTGTAACAGTCATTTGTCAGTTGCATTTCCTATCAGGATGGCACAACACAAGAAGATGCCGTATTTTCATTACTATTTTTCCTTTTAGAGGAACGAGGTTATAATATTTTGACACTCAGCAAATTCATGATAATACTCGAATCACAAATGCTGTTTAACAGATTCTGTGAGTTTCTTATTCAATGAATATCCATAATCTATTTGTCCAGTGCCTCTCGATATGTTACGCATTGACCTCTCTGGCCGCTACAAAGGCAAGGGTACAAAGTTCACTACTGAGGTGGGAAGACCCACATGGTGGATTCTGTTCTAGAAACCAGGGAGGTGGGAGCCTGGTGTTCTTCACATTCTCACAAGTTTATCTTCAGTTAAAAAAGGTAAAAAGTTGTGCCTCTACATGACATGAAGGCATAGAGGGGGAGTGGAGGTAGAACTCCACCCATTTGTAACTTCTGTACTAGATGGAGGTCAGTAGTCAGCACCATGCACTGATCATTTTACCCCCACAAAGACAAAACCCAGTACCAACTGAACGGAAAGTTACGAGGGTCTCACAGCTGGTACTGATGTTTTGGGGAAAAAGTACATTTCTTGCCCCTACACAAATTTGCACCATGATTAATAATCTCAGGCACGCACCAAAAGAGGGGCTTCCGGGCTACAGCCCCCCCCCCCCAAATCGAAATTAAAAAAGAAGACAGATTTTGCTCGCATGATATAAAAAATCTGAAGTGATTTACTTACCCTTTAGCCAAAATCAGCCACTGAAATTGGCTATGACTGGTATATTAGAAGTGTGTGAAATAATGTAAAAAAACTAGGATGTCTTAAAGTTAAAAGAACATGATTAGACTCTGATTTAAATTAGGTGAATGAGTCAAGGAACATTTAGTTTTATATATATATATATATATATACACACACACACACACACACACACACACACACACACACACAGCACATATGCAGTTTCAAACATTGTTACATTACTTACATGATTTGTATAACATAACTCTTTAAAATGCAGCATATTTTATTTTCACTGAAGATAGGAATGTGAGACACATCAAATGGCCATTCTTCCCCAAGAGTTTTTAAATGCTGCATATATTATTTTGTTAACGCAGCTGATGTGACAGTGATAGTCCACCTGGAAACAGGTGTAGTGCATAGTTGTCTCTATGCCTAACAGCATGTGAAGCCTTCATGGCACATGAACTCAGACTGCTTTACCCATGTACCCAAAGGAGAGAATGGATGTATCACAGAGTTAGTCTGGATGCTGTGAATAAGACGAGAATCTCTGCCACTGCTGGGAATTAAACCCCACATTCTAGCAGCCAAGTCACTATACTGGCTGAATGATAATCCAGTTGTTTCCAAAGCCTTTTAACCCTTATCCTGCTAAAGTGGAGAATATAGTGAGCATCAAATAACGCCAGCAGATGACAGATGGGATTTACCTCGGCGTTTAAAGGGTTAAAACAACCCCTCGTCCCCCTGCGGTATTACTTACATAATCTGAACCTTCTGTGCTTCAGTGCTGCTTCAAGCAGACAAGCACACAGCATCAGATGTGAATAACTAGACAATTTGTTCCCATCTGTGGGCCGCAGACACCCGTGGGGTTGCAAGATTTTCTAAATGGGGCTGCGAATTAATATGCACACCAAACATTTTTCTTTTGATCTTTATTTAGCTACAACAAAATGTGTGGCTTGGATAATGGTTTTTTTTACGAGATCGTAAATCGTGGATGGATTTATATTATCACTTCATTTTTTTTTTACCTTACAGGATGAAATACAACCTGTTCTTTTGCTAGCATCCCTTCCCGCCTGGAGTGGGTTGTCCAAGATGTTTACTCTCACGTTTCATAAGGTCTTAAATTTGCCTTCTCTGTGACAACATTGCTGTGGTTTTCAATGACGATATTCTGTTTCACATTCTTCATTTTTTAAGATTTTCATATTCAGAGGTAAGACTATACTACATTTTAAGTACTGTGGATAGAAACTTGTAAGTTTTTGTCATTTGGACCATTATTCGCTCTCGAAGACTTAACTTCTTATCGGAAATAAATTTAAGGCGCTTTAGTTGCCCAGGATGGGGTTCCCCGCCAGTTTCTACGATATGTTTTGGCGTAAGTACTTAAAAGAACAACTGGGATATTCCACAACCATTTGACATTCTCTTGCTTACATTTCACGCTTAAACTAAACTGGTATGGAACTATTTTAATGGACCGAACCTACGTCTTCAGGGAGAGCGATCAATGAGTTCAGCACAGTTCAGGACAAAGCAAACCAAACAGATTCTTTATTTCAAACTTTCGCCGTGCTGTCAATGTTGTATTATTTCTTTTGAGTGATTCCGCAGAGTCTGAATTTTAAATGCCGACATTTCGGAACACTGTTCCATCTTCTTGTCGACACAACAAAATGGAATAGTGTTCCGAAACGTCGGCACATAAAATTCAGACGCCGGAGAATCGCCCAAATGAAAGAACACAATATGATTAAGAAATTAGGTGTGTGGTAGCGTTGATTGAATAAATCCAAATACGTAGGTAAAAATCATTTTCCTGTCTGACATATTTGTTAATCGCACTTGAAAGCCATCTGTCAAAGTAAAGTGACAAGCGTGTGAGAACTTGAAAATTCCCTGAACACAGTCGCGCATTTTTCCGGTCCCAAAATGCTACAGATGTATTATTTTCAAAAAGAAGATTTAGTGTTTGAAACTCCTATCACAATTTCCCTAACTCCTAGTTTCCCATAAGGCCTTGGTTTTGCCAAACATGGTGTTTTTCAGGAAAGTAACATGTGGTCAGTAAGGGGTTTTCCACACATATAGCACCATTTTACAAATAAAATTCTACTGTACCTGCAATATCCCATAGCTGCAGTCTTATGACCGTGTCCTGATCCCAGTTGAGGACTTTAAGAGCGAAGTCCACGCCAATAGTGGCACGGTAATGCTGAGAAAAAAATTGGTGGACGTAACGCTTGATAATCGACGTTTTTCCTGTACCAAGTTCACCGATCACCAAGATCTTGTAGAGATGTTCACGTTTCCCAGTGTTCTGCTGTTATAAACAACAAACAAATTTCAATGATGAGTAAGTTTGTAAGTTCACAAACAAAATGTAACAGAGCGAGGAGGATCATTACATTCAATTACGAGCAGACATTTCCAAACTGAGGCATTGACAGCACTACATTATGAATGACTGGCATACAAGCAGGAGCCACTCATTCATAAAAAGAAGAAAAAAAAAAGGAGCGTTACGAGAAACACAATGTTGCCTTTGTAAGGGTCTGTAAGTGTCTCCATTTAAATTTCTGAAGTTGACCGATTTTCACCAGATTTGGTATGAACAGTATGCTACTAAGTTACACACAAATGCCATATATTATAATTTCTTGCAATCAGTAAAAACGAAATGGCGGAGGCGAGAACTTGTGAGGTGAACAACATTAGCGCCACTTACATTTGTATCACTAAACAACTGCAGCTTTTGTTCAGGTATTACTTTGAAACAACATATAATACCAAATCGAAAGTAAAATTTTTCCTTAACTTACAGTTTAATGACTAGAAAGCAACCATACACTATGCGCAATGCATTATAAGCCGACAACTAAAGATATAGCAACAATGCAAACCCCTGGTTTTATTTGACGAATTTAATATATACAGAATCTCTGCATAAGAAATATACGATTCAAGCCTTCTGGGGTGTTATGCCGTGAAGACTGTTGAACTGTTGCGGGCGTTTCGGAGGACTCGTTTTGGACTGCTAAACTACACTCCTCCGAAACATCGGTAACTATTTACCAGCCTATGCAGCTTTACATCTCAGAAGACTCTTCATCTGCAGAACTGTGATAACCTCAAATCTCGCCAATTAATTATCGAGGAAAAACGTTAACAGGTCTGTAAATCAAGGGGAATGTACGCTTAGTGGATTATGATCAGAGCTCCTTGCTAGCTACTGAATGCAAGAAACATGGGTACTGATTGAAACAACTGGGAGAACTTTGGCCCCCTCTCACATAGCAAGAAGGGCTCAACAAATAGTATTTACCAACAAAATTGGTTTTCTTAAATGTGACGCAGATAAATTTGGTAAACAGGTACCAGAGTTTCAGAGACACATGCTACTTGCATCCTCAGGGTTAACGACAACCAGGATGTGCAGGTCATGTTTTGTGTTTGTCGTAAACTTAATAAAAAAAACTCTGACAAAACGAAGCCCAGACATGTTCAGTCCCTTACTGCGGCAAAGTCTTCAATTCGACACAACACGTGAGAAGTAACAAACAAACTCGGGCCTGTGTCATCGATCTTGCGACTTTAAGGCTTCGTTCTCTGTTCTTGTGATTGGATTTACAGACTACTTAGTGCACAATATTCTGACACGCTAGCATGCAACCGCACGAAAACATCGATAATCGATTTCCTGTATCGACACTGTGTTGTTCTCGAAACAGGCGATGCGGGAGGTTTCTGTACTGTTAATTCTATCAAATATTTTCTGGTACCCAGAATCTCGTACATTCAGATAATAAAATCAAGGAGTACGAGATGAAGGGGGAAAGCATTTTTCGCACATGGGGCAATACAAAGATGTATACTGCGTTTTGGTGCATAAGTCTGACGGAAAAGTTTAGGCGTACATTGAAGGATAATATGAAAATAGACCTCAAAGAAATTAGATGGAATGCCCGGATTGGTTTCATCTGGCTCAGTATAGGTAAAAGAGGCCAGCTCTTTTAAAAATGATACTGGACCTTCAGGTCCCAAAAATGTGTGAAATTCTCGACTGAGAAACTTTTAACTAATGATCTTCGCTCTTCAGGGATGTTATGCAGCGTTGATTGGTAGTTTAGTTACCAACGTTTCGGGACAACCTATCGATCCCATCTCTTCTGATATGTTCCGCTGCGTTTATTGGTATTTACCGACGTTTCGGGACATCTTCAAGGGGAGCGATAGGTTGTACCGACACGTCAGTCAGTAACTAACAGTCAACTCTGCGTAACATCCCAGAAGAGCGAAGATTTCATTTACACTGCAGCGCAAACCTGATGTAACTTGTTAGCTTTGTATGGAGTTAATTTACCTTTCCGTGGTGCTACGGCCCACATCGGGCTTAGGTAGCCTCATTTTGAGGTTTCTATGTCTCTCTCTCCCTCCCCCCTCTCTCTCTCTCT